>Ga0153917_1000289_pt1 | contig 39349 bp, 33 predicted proteins | sample TSFL001MetaG_FD_104695 | JGI IMG/M metagenome (GOLD analysis project Ga0153917, IMG submission 104695) | Attine ant fungus gardens microbial communities from Florida, USA - TSFL001 MetaG | ecosystem: Host-associated > Fungi > Mycelium > Unclassified | place: USA: Florida, Paynes Creek Historic... | reverse complement strand
AGTTTAATACTCATCGGGGCAGTCTTTACTCATCCAGGCAATCTATAGCAATTGAGGCCGCAGATAGTACCGTTGACAGAATAGTTATGCAATATTTATGCGTTAAAAGTTAAATATAACCCGTAATACCTTCTAAACATAGCACAAAATAGTGAAGGGCAATGGCGGCGAGTATAAATGTCGGCATTCCGCATGAAATGCCGCACATTTTACGGGGTTAACAATTTTGTAACGGATGGTTTAGCGGTTTTCAATCGACTGGCGCAGCGTGCCTGCCGGGGCATGAACACTGCCTCCCACGTAGCGTACGTCGTCAATAGCCCAGCACTGTCCTTCGCGGATCATCAGCACTTCATCCTGCCAGGATTGGGTTCCCTGGGTCAGTTTCACGCGCAGAGGAATGTTTCGCGCATCGGTATTAGGAATGGTGGATGCGCTGGCAACTTCGGCGCTGTCAGGGAGCGTGGTGCGGCTGGAGAACGGATCGTCTTTCAGCAACGTATTATGCTGTGGATCGCGACTTGCATCATTCAGCAGTTTCGCCAGACCATCGCTCAGATACGGGCGCAGTGCGGTAATGTCGTTACTGCGGTGCTGAATACGATAATCATAGAACTGCTGCGCCACGGCATCCGGACCACCGTCTATGCAGGGGCCGCTGCGCGTTCCGATATCCTTAAAAGCCGGTGTAACCGTCGTAGTGCAGGCGCTGAGCACCAGCGCGCATGGCACTAAAAGCGTTAAAGCAGAGTAGCGCATGTTGATTTCCTTATTTATTAACTATCCTTTCAATCATAGCGTAACGAACCGATAATGCTGGCTGAGTAGCACGCTAAGGCATTGAACGCTAAAGAAGGAGAGAAACGATGCAGTTTTCAACAACGCCAACCCTGGAAGGGCAGCCGATTATCGAGTATTGCGGCGTGGTAACGGGCGAAGCCATTCTGGGCGCGAATATCTTCCGCGACTTTTTTGCCGGTATTCGCGACATCGTCGGTGGGCGCTCTGGTGCATACGAAAAAGAGTTGCGTAAAGCGCGTGAAATCGCATTCAAAGAGCTGGGCGAGCAGGCAAAGGCGCTGGGCGCTGATGCGGTTGTCGGGATTGATATCGACTACGAAACGGTGGGCAAAGATGCCAGTATGCTGATGGTGAGCGTCAGCGGCACGGCGGTGAAAACCCGTCGATGAAGCGTTTGCTCTCTACGTTCCTGCTGGCGCTGTTGCTGGCAGGGTGTGCCACTGAAAAAGGCATAGTCGATAAAGGTGCATACGAGCTGGATACCCGTCATCAGGCGCAGGCGGCGTATCCGCGTATCAAGGTGCTGGTTATTCACTACACCGCCGATGATTTTGACAGCTCGCTGGCAACACTGACGGATAAAAACGTGAGCTCACATTATTTAATCCCCGCACATCCCCCCGCACCTGACGGTAAACCGCGTATCTGGCAACTGGTGCCGGAGAGTGAGCTTGCCTGGCACGCGGGCATCAGTTTCTGGCGTGGCACGAACCGGATAAATGATACCTCTGTAGGGATTGAGCTGGAAAATCGTGGCTGGCAAAAGACGGGCGGGAATAAAACGTTCACCCCGTTTGAACCGGCGCAAATTGCGGCGCTTATCCCGCTTGCCAAAGACATTATTGCCCGTTACCACATCAAACCGGAGAACGTGGTCGCGCACTCCGATATCGCCCCACAGCGAAAAGACGACCCAGGCCCGCTGTTCCCGTGGCGTGAGCTCGCCCAGCAGGGAATTGGCGCGTGGCCCGATCCGGCGCGCGTGGCGTTCTATATCAATGGGCGGCCACCTTCTCAGCCAGTGGAAACTGCCGCGTTGCTGGATTTGCTCGCGCGCTACGGTTATGAGGTTCCGGAAAATAGTACCGAGGCACAACAAAAGCGAGTGATTACGGTATTTCAGATGCATTTCCGCCCGCAACGTTGGGATGGTGTTGCTGATATAGAAGCGATGGCCATTGCTGAAGCACTTTTAGAGAAATACGGGCAGGGGTGATCCTCCGGTATCACCCGGATTCTTAGGCTTTTCCATTGTTTGCTTGAGATTAATCTTAAGTTCAATCTCAATTAATTTATAGTTAATTGACTTAAAATTACCTGCATTTAGTATAGACACATAGGTTGCTAAGTATCTTTTCAATTAAATAAACACTGGATATTTATTTTTAGTTTTTATTCTTAATGATTATTCAATCATGCGCTGAGTAATTGTTTTTCTAACCGCGCCTGTGTCAACTAATTTATAATTTCTCATCTTAAACGGGTATAACAATGTTAAGCATTTATGGTAAAAAACTGCGTCCGCAAGACGAAATGGACACCATCATTTCAGCAACGTCAGGTTATGAAGAAAAAACGTTGAAGAAATGGCAAAAAATCTCAACGGCAGATTCTGAATATATTCATATTATCATCAACGGGGAAGTTGAGTTCCGTCGTGTCTCTGACGAGTTGTGCATGTTCACCTTACAAGGACATTGCATTTTTGGCCTGTCATCCATTTTTTATAATTCCACGCATATGTATGGTCTGGTGCGTGCAAACACAGTGGTTCGCTCGATCAAAAAGGACGATTTTGCACGCCTGATGACAGAGAAAAACCTGTGGCCAGAACTCACCAAGATCCTCTCCTGGTATATCTGTTTGTTGAGTAAGCGCGATGACGTGCTGGTTGCCCGCAGTGCTTATTCTGTTGTCCGCGAATTTTTACTTGAGATCAATGAGCTCATTGTTCACCATCAACGCGATATCAATGTTTACGATTACATTCAGGAATACACCAACCTGGCACGCAGTACCATTATTAAAATCCTCTCCGACCTGAAAAAAGGTCAATATATTGTTATTGATAAAGGTCGTCTTATTAACATGACGGCACTGCCGGAAAAATATTGATTACTCCAGCCGGTCTCCTTTTTCACTTAAAGGAGATCGCGCATTATCTTTATGGATCAAACTACTTTGTGCATTATCCTGCGTTTCGTCTACCGGCGGCGCGGGAGTTTTGCCTTGAGCATAATCTTGTGCTTGTTCTTTTAATGCCTGCTTAAATAATTCTGTTAACGATGTATCATCCCCACCTGCATTTGCGGGCGCGTCGTCATGTGCTTCTGTGCCTGGTAGCGTATCTCGCGAAGTATCATGCGGCGGCTCGCTGTCTGGTGCCTGTTGCCAGTCAGCATCATCGCTGTTAATCGGGAGATCCTGCATGGCAGGGACATCGGCCTGCACGGATACCGGTTTCGGGTGCGGATGCGGGAACGGTTTGCTCACGTAAACGTAGTGCATATCCGAAAGCTGCGTTTCTGGTTTTGCGACGCTCACTTTTACAGGTTCGGGGGCTGGGTGTCGCAAATTCCAGTAAATATGCGCGTACAGCCCCGCCATCAGCATGGCGCAGAGTCCCAGCATCCACAACAAAGTGTTGTTAAACACTTTTTTCAGGCTGGGAACACGGTACGAAAACCAGACCGCCTCCCCGGATGTGTAGCTGCGCTGGGCCGCAAGACAAATGGTAGACATTAGGAATGCTTCTCCTGAGTTTTCGCGTCCGATGTTGAATGAGAGGCCTGGATCTGTACGCTCGGTGTGGATTTGGTGTCGAGCATCAATTGCATCAACGTATCCTCACCAGGAATACCGTCCACATGGAGATTCATTTTTTTCTGGAATTCACGGGTGCGTTTCATCATTTCCGCAGTCCAGGTTTGCGAATGGGTTTCAGGCTGGCTCAGAACCAGGCTTAGCTGCTGATCGAGCCAGGCCATGTCTTTACCGTCGCTGGCGGCACTGATGGCATCTTTACCTTCCGGTGTCAGACGGTGCAGCTGCGTGTAGTTGCCGGTCGCATGTTGATTAAACCAGTTGCGGCTCACCTGCCAGGTGCGGTTATTCATCAGCAGATCGAGAGAGTTCTCTCCGACACGAGCAACCACCGCATAGTTGAGATGATTGCCGGTTTTCAGTTCACTGACCCACGGATAACCTTCGCTGGCCAGCGTTTCCGGTGACGCGCTCCCTTGTTTACACATCAGGTTCACTTTCGCCGCGTTCTGACACAGAGCGTCATCCGCCGAGGCGTCATAACCCCACATCTGATAAAGCTGATGCATCGCATCCTGCTGATTAACCATTTCGTTGTCGATAACCGGCATAACAGGTGCCTGAACTTTCGGCACGGTGTGTTTCCAGCTAACAGGAACCGGAAGTTGAATCGGCAGTCTTGCATTCACCGAGGCAGTCAAATACCAGCCGCAGGCGGCGAATAGCACAGAGGCGAATAATCCCACCGTAGCCAGACGCTTCCCGTGTTTTTTCGCGGGCAGGATCTCGCCAGCCGCCAGACGTAAGTGACGCGGGCTAACCTGTGTTGCGCGTTCCGTCCAGGCGGCGAGCATCGACAGGTGCGCCAGCGCATTCAGCTCAGTGATATTTCCTTTGGTCAGAGCGTGCAGTTTACGCACCCGTGCAGGGGTTAACGGTGACGTTTCGCACCCATGCTCTTCACATTGTGCCTGAACATAACCGAGCGTTTCGCGGCAGGTCAGCGGGCGGACAATGTGATGCGTATGAATAGAGTCGCGCAGTTCAGGCTGTTGCATCAGCGCCGTTTTCTGAGCCGCTGTGCCCATCAGCACAATGGACAAGCGAAAATCCAGCTCATGGGCGCGAGTGAGTAACATCCCCAGCACTTCCCGGCAGCTCTCTTTCATCGCTTCAGTGTGGGCAATGGTCAGAACTTTAGCTTTTGCTTTCCGCGATGACGGCTCCTCCAGCCACCGATGCAGCACGGCATCCACCGCCTGAATACGGCTTTTGCTCGCTTTCGTTTCCGGGCTGAGTTTGTACAGCAGACTACTGGCACTCAGTTTTGGAAACGCATTGATGGCCAGCACGGTGTTGTTCACTGTTTTCAGCGCGTCGCTGAAGTGGCCCAGGAGATGTGCGTCGTCGCTAAAGAGCCCTGTAATTCCCGCCTTCTGGGATTTCTCTTTCAGCAGGTTGAACACGTCCTGATGATAAGGCACGAGAAAATCCCCGGACAGTCGGGTGATCTTCCGGAAGGGCGGATTTTTAAAAGTAAAGTGGCTCTGATACATAACGACTTACCGTCTCTGATTAGGAATAGCAACAGTACGGAAAAGTAAGGTAACGGATCAGAATGGTCAATTTGCAAACAGGGTAAAAATAACCTGAGGGCAAGCTCTAACATCTGGATTTTACACGGTCAATATTTTTCTTAATGAAAGTTAACAGCTAAGTCAGTGGTTGTATTTATAGCGTGTCATTACTATTTGCTCACATATTGGCGCAGTACGACGCTGCTTATTTTCGCTTAGCTAAAGGCCAGATGAAAAATGAGGTTCTCATTTCTGTCACGGTGGATAACGCCTTGTATTATGTTTGCGCTGTTAATTTTCTGCGGCCAGCAAGGGTATCTGACGTTTAAAGATTATAAAAAAGTTACGAATAAGTTGGCGAATTCAGATGAACAGCCACTGAAGAAAAAGCGCGAAGAAAAAAACTTCACACTTTTTACGGCGGCAGCACGTCAGAATAACGCTCAGGTGGCGGTGAAAACCCCGCTGGCGGCGGAGATCGAGGGGATCGTAAGCAGTGACGACGCCTGGTTGTCCTTTGCGGTCATCAAGACGCCGGAGGGGCAGAGAAGCTACCGTGAAGGTGAGCCTCTGGGCGGATTTAACGATGCATTTATTCAGGAAATAAATAAAGACAATGTGGTGGTTAATTATGAAGGTGCTACACAGGTACTGGCATTAAAAAATCCCGCTTACTTTAAGGGTGACGTTAATAGCACCCCGGTAACCAAATCGACAAAAGATGCAGGCGCAGACAGTTTGCATCTGAATGATTATCTGGTGTTGAAACCGGTAGTCGAGCAGGGCCAGCTGGAAGGCTACAACATCAACCCAAGGAATGCCTCTCCCTTCTATAGCCATTCAGGGCTACAGAAAGGTGATGTGGCGGTAAAAGTGAATTCGGTCGATATGACCAATGCCATTGATGCCAAAAATGTCATTGCTAACTGGTCGAAAATGAAAGAAGCGGAGGTCGTCGTCAGACGCCACGCTCACCTGGAAAATATTCGGGTTAATGTTCTAAACAATTAACAAGTGTACAGACATGAAGAAATTTCCCTGGGCGTGCGTGGCGCTGACCGCATTGTCGTTATATTCAAGTTCGCTGCTTGCAGCTAACTTTAGCGCGAGCTTCAAAAACACGGATATTCGCGAATTTATCGATACCGTAGGCCGTAACTTAAACAAAACTATTCTGGTCGATCCTTCCGTTCAGGGAACGGTATCGGTCAGAACCTATAACGTACTGACGGAAGATGAGTATTACCAGTTCTTCCTGAGCGTGCTGGATCTTTACGGCCTGTCGGTCATTCCGATGGATAACGGCATGGTCAAAGTCGTGCGCTCAAGCGTTGCCCGTACAGCCGGTGCACCGCTGGCCGACAGCAAAAACCCGGGCAAAGGTGATGAGATCATCACACGCGTTGTGCGCATGGAAAACGTGCCTGTACGCGAGCTGGCGCCGTTGCTGCGCCAGCTTAACGATGCGACGGGCATCGGTAACGTGGTGCATTTCGAACCGTCTAACGTATTGCTGTTAACCGGTAAAGCCTCGGTGGTAAATCGTCTGGTAGACCTGGTTCAGCGCGTCGATAAAGACGGCATTCAGCGCCGCGAGATTGTTCCGCTGCGTTTCGCTTCTGCGAAAGAGCTTTCTGAAATGTTGAATAACCTCAACAACGAAGAGCAGAAAGGGCAGAACGCGCCACAGCTGGCCACGAAAGTGGTCGCGGACGACGAGACGAATAGTCTGGTCATCAGCGGCCCGGAAGATGCCCGTGCGCGCACCCGGTCACTCATTGGTCAGCTGGATCGCGAGCAGAATAACGAGGGGAACACCCGCGTGTTCTACCTTAAGTATGCCAGCGCGACAAAAGTGGTACCGGTACTGACCGGGATTGGCGAACAGCTGAAAGACAAAGTGGGTACCGCAAAAGCGAAAACCGCCACCGCGTCTAGTGATTTAAACATTACTGCCGACGAGTCAACCAACTCACTGGTGATCACCGCCCAGCCTAACGTGATGAACTCCCTGGAGAAAGTGATCGACAAGCTGGATATTCGTCGTCCGCAGGTTCTGGTGGAAGCGATCATTGCTGAGGTTCAGGACGGTAACGGGATGGATCTTGGCGTGCAGTGGACCGGTAAACACGGCGGTGTGCAGTTTGGCGCAACGGGTCTGCCAATCAGTCAGGTGAAAAACGGCACCATGAAAGGGACCGCGTTTACCGGACTGGCGACAGGCTTCTTTAACGGCGACTTTGGCGCGCTGATGACCGCACTCTCAACCGGCTCTAAAAACGACATTCTGTCTACGCCGAGCGTCGTCACGCTGGATAACAAAGAAGCGTCATTTAACGTGGGTCAGGATGTGCCAGTGCTGTCCGGCTCGCAGACCACCAGCGGCGACAACGTGTTTAACTCCGTTGAGCGTAAGACGGTTGGTACGAAGCTGAAAATTGTGCCGCAGATTAACGACGGCGACATGATTCACCTGAAGATTGAGCAGGAAGTATCAAGCGTGGATGCAAGCGCCACGGAAGATGCGAGCCTCGGCCCAACCTTCAACACCCGTACCATTAATAACGAAGTGATGGTGCACAGTGGGCAGACGGTGGTGCTTGGCGGCCTGATGGAGAACGTGACGAAAGAGACCGTTTCCAAAGTGCCTCTGTTGGGCGATATTCCGCTGGTCGGTCAGTTATTCCGTTACACCTCTGAGGATACCTCTAAGCGTAATCTGATGGTGTTTATCCATACCACCGTCCTGCGCGATGATGACAACTACAGCGCCGCGTCGAAGGAAAAATATGACCAAATCCGCGCGCGTCAGCAGCAGCGCCTGGAAGAGACAAAGCTCGGCATCGTGTCGAACGGCAATAACCCGGTGTTGCCAACCTATCCTGGTGCGACGTCAGTGAGCGCAGCGCCAGTGAAAACCAGCGCAACCACCACGCGCAACCCCTTTAAAGAGTAAGGCGGAGGTGCAACGTGGATGAACTGACTAAAGTCATGTGCAGCAGCGGCTACGCGAAGGACAACGGCGTGTTGTTTTACAACAATGACGTGTTTGTCCGGGAGGATGCGTCCGCGTTTGCCCTGCTGGAAATGCGCCGCAGATTGGGCCGCTCTTTTACACCGGTCACACTGACGCCAGAAGCGTTTGACGAGATGCTGGCCAAAATCTGGCAGCAGAACAGCGGGGTTTCGCAGCAGCTGGTTGACGATATGGACGCCGATATCGATCTGATGGCGTTAACCGAGGAGATCCCGGATAACGAAGATCTGCTCGATAACGACGAAAACTCGCCGGTGATCCGCCTGATCAACGCCATTCTCGGCGAGGCGGTGAAAGACGGAGCATCGGATATTCATATCGAAACCTTCGAACGCACGCTGAGTATCCGTTTTCGTGTCGATGGCGTGCTGCGACCGGTGTTACAACCCGCCCGCAAACTCGCGCCGCTGCTGGTTTCGCGTATCAAGGTGATGTCAAAACTCGATATCGCTGAAAAACGCCTTCCGCAGGATGGCCGTATCTCCCTGCGTATTGGCCGTAAGGCGATCGACGTGCGTGTATCGACGATTCCGTCTCAGTACGGTGAACGCGTGGTTATGCGTTTACTCGATAAAAGTAACCTGAAGCCTGACATCAACAAGCTGGGTCTGATTGATGAAGAGCTGGAGAAGCTAAAAGGGCTGATTGATCGCCCGCACGGGATTATCCTGGTCACCGGGCCAACGGGTTCCGGTAAAAGTACCACGCTGTACGCCATTCTCTCGGCGCTGAACGGCCATGAACGCAACATCCTGACCGTTGAAGACCCTATTGAATATGAGCTGGAAGGCGTGGGGCAGACGCAGGTTAACCCGCGCGTGGACATGACCTTCGCTCGCGGGCTGCGCGCTATTCTGCGTCAGGATCCGGACGTGGTGATGATCGGGGAAATTCGTGACGGCGAAACCGCGCAAATTGCGGTGCAGGCATCGCTGACCGGCCACCTGGTGATGTCGACACTGCACACCAACAGCGCCGCAGGGGCGATTACCCGTCTGCGCGATATGGGGCTGGAGTCATTTTTAATCGGTTCATCGTTGCTCGGTGTCATTGCCCAGCGTCTGGTGCGTCGGCTGTGTAGCCACTGCCGCACCACCAGTTCGCTGGATGACAATGAACAAGCGTTGTTTAGCTTTATGGAAAAACCGCCGAAAGCGATTTATCGCGCGGTGGGCTGCGAACACTGTCGCCAGAGCGGCTATCAGGGTCGCGCCGGTATTCATGAGTTTCTGGTGGTGGATAGCACCATGCGCCGCGCCATTCATGAAGATAAAGACGAAATGTCCATCGAAACGCAGCTCTTTAAGCAGGCTTACAGCCTGCGCGAAAACGGGCTGCTGAAGGTGATCAGTGGAGTCACCTCGCTGGAAGAGGTGATGCGTGTGACCGCCGAGCGTGGAGGAGACGATTAATGGCCTTCTACGCATGGACGGCGACGGACGCGGCAGGTAAAACACGGCGCGGTACCCAGCAGGCCGAAGGGCAAAAGCAGGTTCGCCAGTGGCTTCGCGAGCAAAAGCTCATGCCCGTCAGTATCACCGAAACCCGCGAGGCGGCAGTGACCGCAAAAGCGAAAACCGGGGCAAAACTCTCCACGCCCGTGCTGTCGATGTTTACTCGCCAGCTCTCTACGCTGGTCAATGCCGCGCTGCCGCTGGAGAGTGCGCTGAAAGCTATCTCTAAACAGACGGAAGATAAAAAGCTGGCGGCGATGGTGGTGGAGATCCGCGAAAAAGTGGTGGAAGGGCACACGTTGTTCGACGCCTTCAGCCAGTTTCCGCGCACCTTTGATAAGCTTTACTGCACCCTGGTGATGGCCGGTGAAAAGACCGGCCATCTGGGAGATGTGCTGGAAAAGCTGGCGGAGTACAACGAACAGCGTCAAAAGATGAAAAGCAAGCTGACGCAGGCGATGGTTTACCCGATCACTCTGACGGTGGTGGCGATTGCGGTGATTAGCATTCTGCTGGTGGCAGTCGTACCACAGGTGATCGAACAGTTCACCCATATGAAGCAGCAGCTGCCGATCACCACCCGCACGCTGATTGCGGTGAGTGACTTCCTCCAGGCATACGGCATCTATATTGCGGGCGGCCTGGTGGGCGGGGTTGTCAGCTTCAGGGCGTGGGTGCGAAACGTAAAAAATCGCTTCCGCTGGAACAGCTGGCTGGTAAACGGCTCGCCGATTAAAAAGCTGGTTTGCGCCATCAACAGCGCCCGTTACATCCGTACCCTGAGCATTCTGCAAGCCAGCAGCGTGCCGCTGCTGGAAGGCATGTATATCGCAATGGACGGTATCGAAAACCTATATGCCCGACAGGTGCTGGAGCAGGCCGCTGATACAGTGCGCCAGGGGGCGTCATTATATGCTGCACTGGAACAGGCGAAATTATTCCCGCCAACCATGCTGTATATGATTGCCTCCGGCGAAGAGAGCGGCGAATTAGGTAATTTAATGGACCGCGCGGCTGAAAACCAGGAATCGGCATTACAGCATCGCATTACGTTAACGCTGTCGGTATTTGAACCGGCGCTGGTGGTATCAATGGCGACGATTGTTTTATTCATCGTCCTGTCAATATTACAACCGCTTCTGCAACTTAATAATATGGTAGGTTAAATCATGGCTATGAAAAGAAAACACCTGGCTCGCCAGGCGGGCTTCACATTGCTCGAATTAATGGTGGTTATCGTTATTCTCGGCGTTCTGGCGAGTATGGTGGTGCCAAACTTAATGGGCAATAAAGAAAAGGCCGATGCCCAAAAAGCGACTAGCGATATTGTCGCCCTTGAAGGCTCTCTGGATATGTACAAGCTGGATAACCACCGTTATCCAACCACCGAACAAGGCTTGCAGGCGCTGGTGACAAAGCCTGAAATTGCGCCAATCCCGAACGGCTACCGTGCTGACGGCTATATCCGTCGCCTGCCGCAAGACCCGTGGGGGAGTGATTATCTGCTGGTCAGCCCGGGCGAACACGGTGCTGTAGACGTATTTTCTGCGGGCCCAGACGGTGAAGCGAATACCGCAGATGACATCACAAACTGGTCACTCGACAAACAAGAAAAATAATGAAAAAGCAACGAGGCTTTACATTACTGGAAATTATTCTGGCGCTGGTGATATTTGCCAGTTGCGCCATGATGGTCGTCTCTACAATACCGTCGCGCAGCGGCGCAGATATATTTGGCCAGCAATTAAAAGCCCTCGTTGATTATGGTTCTGATCGTGCGGTGATGGATGGAAATATTGTCGGGTTGGTCATTACCACTGACAAATATCAGTTGGTGACGCTCGAAGATAAAAACGGCGAACGTCACTGGGTGCCGTTATCTGCGGGCCGTATTAACACCAAAGGCGATTTCCCGGAAGAGATGCACGTGTCACTTTCGCCGCAACGTCTGGCTGCCAATGTCACTGCCGATCCGCAGATCCTCTTTCTGCCCGACGGCGAGATTGGCCGCTTTACGCTGACCTTGCAAAGTTACGACAAACAGCATCATTTCCGCGTGGTGTCGCAAGGTGCCGCGCCGGTATCGGTAGAGAACGATGACTAAAGGCAAGGTTAAGCAAAAAGGGATGACGCTGCTGGAGGTCATGGTCGCACTGGTCATTTTCTCTACCGCCGCACTGGCGTTGATGAACTCGGTGTCCCTGAACGTGCGCTTTACTCATGGTCTTGCCGATACGCTACAGGCCAGCTGGGTCGCGGAAAACCAGCTTGCAGAAGCGCAGCTCAGCAAATCCGATTTTCCCGATGCCGAAGAGCAGGGCACGGAAATCATGGGCGGGCGCAGCTGGCTCTGGCGTAAGCAGCGGGTGAAAACCGCGGACAACGGCTGGGCCAGTGCTATCCGCGTGTACGCCGAGGATGATGAAAGCCAGCCCGTTATTTCACTGCAAATCATTGGGCCGGGAGAAGAGAGTAAGTGAAGAACATCCGACGCCAGCGCGGTTTTACCCTGCTGGAGATCATGATTGCGCTGACCATCTTTGCGGTCATCAGCACCCTGGCCTGGCAAATCCTGGACGGGGCGATGCGCACCACTTCGGCAACGGATGCCAGCGCAGCAAAGCTCAACGAACTGCAGCGTGCCTGGAGCCTGATGGAGCGTGATTTTTTCCAGCTTCAGGCGCGTGCGCCGCGTAATGAACCGGATCTGTTTTTGCAGGAGGGGGATGCCGTAGAGCTGACCACCCTGAACGGCGTGAGCGGCACGGTCCAGCTGGAGCGCGTGCGCTGGCGGCTCGAAAAGGGACGCGTCTATCGCGATGTCTGGCCGGTGATTGACAGCCCGGCAGACGTAAAGCCCGAAGAGGTGCCGATTATCAGCGAGGTGAAATCGATGCAGTGGCGGTTTTATCACAATGGCTGGCAGAAAAGCTGGGACGATTCCGCCCATCTTCCGGACGGCGTGGAACTCACGCTGACCATGGAAAACGGCGATAGCTGGCGCTGGGTGTTTACGACACCGGGCGATATGCCAGACGCTGCTGTAGCGCCACAACCGGGCGATACGCCAGACGCGGCTGCGGCGCCACAACCGGGCGCTACGCCAGATGCGGCTGCGGCGCCACAAACGGTCGCAGGAAATGCGCCTGCACCGGACGTTAAATCATGAGCCGGATACGTCAACAACGCGGCGTTGCCCTGTTGGTGGTGCTGATCTTGCTGGTCATGATGTCGGCTCTGGCCGCCAAAATCAGCCAGCAGTTCTGTCGCAACCTCCAGAAAACCCACTATCAGGTGAGCCAGCAACAGCTGCGCTGGGCGATGCAGGCGCAGGAAAAGGTGGTGAAAGACCGCTTGCAGAATGACGCCAGCGGCGAAAGTAAACCTCTCGACCCGGATGGCGACTGGCATCAGCCGCTGGAAACTCAGGGTGAAGACTACACGGTGGTGAGCCAGGTCGAAGACGCGCAAGATTGCTTTAACGTCAACAACCTGCTGGCTGCTGAAAAAATATCTCAGGATCCAAACGCGCCTGCCGTGCCAGAAAAGCCGCTTAAGGCGCGCATCGTTGAGCAGATCCTGACGGACAGTGGCGTGAGCCAGACTGCGGCAGAAGACGTTTATCTGCAACTGGTGGATTATCTCGACGGTGATACCACGACGGTGAAAGAGGGCGCAGAGACGGATGCCTGGGCCGGTGTGGTTCCCGCCCGCCAGCCAGCGAATCAGATGATGCGCACTATTGCTGAGATCAAGCTGCTGCCGGCGTTCCCTGCGTCAGCCTATCCGAAAGTGAGCAAGCTGTTATGTGCTTTGCCGGACTCTGCCAGCAAGGTGAATGTGAATACCCTTAAGCCGGAGCAGGCCCCCTTACTGGCCGCGATGTTCCCGGGAAAAATGACGTCAGATGATGCCGTTCGCCTGATTGATTCACGGCCTGAAACCGGCTGGGAAAGTATGGAAACGTTCAGCAAAGCGCTGGAACAGGCTTTTCCGCAGTTGAAAGATGATTTACCTCAGGTGGCAGAACAGTTCGCCATCAACAGTCGCTATTTCCGTGTCAACTATACCGGCAATACCGATGAGTTAACGCTTCGCGTAATTAGCCAGCTTCAGGTGAATAACGAGGCCGGTGAAATTGTGACGTGGCAACGTCGTTACCGAATGATTGAATAACCAAAGTAGAACGTTATGAAACAGGTCCTTTTTGTTCGTCCCGACAGTTGTGAAGGCGGGAAAATAATGTGGTGTGAATCCGGCAGTCAGCAGGTTGAGACGCTGGAAAGCCTGGACGCGCTGGCGGAGCACCCGCTTGCCGCACGTGTCTGTTTACTGCTGCCTGCAAGCTGCATGATCTTCCGCCACTTTACGCTGCCGAAGAAGGTGGCCTCTCAGGCGACGGCGTTCTCGTGGATGGCGGAAGAGACGCTGATCGGCGATGTGGATAACCTTCACTGGACGGTACTCAATAAAAAGGGCGCAGAGGTCGATGCCGTGGCTATTGATGCCGATGTGCTCCACGAGTGGTTACGCTGTTTTCAGCAGGCTGGATTAAAGGTTATTCAGGCGCTGCCGGATGCCTGGCTGTTGCCGGTGGAGGAGGGCGGAAGCACGCTTGTTGCTCTGAATGAAAGCTACTGGCTGCGTTTATCGCCCCATACCGCCGGGGAGATGGAGGCGAGTCTGTTGCCACTGCTGATGCAAAAGGCGGGAGAAGGCGAAGTGTGCTGTTACGGCGAGAAGCCAGAAGGCGTTGAGGTGGACGTCCTGCACCACTGGCAGCACCCGCTGGTGCTGATCCAGCCGCAGTGGCAAGCCTGCCGCGTCAATCTTCTGCACGGTGAGTTCAGTGCCAAAGCCGGGAAGGGAAAATCAGCAAAAGGGATTAACGCCGCTATTGCCGCAATGGGCCTGTTATCACTCGGTTTGTTACTGGGGCCGCGTATCGCCATGGCGTGGATGCTGGTACAGCAGGAAAACCTCCTCCAGCAGGAAATTTCGCAGGTCTACCAGCATTATTTCCCCAGTATGCCGCAGCAGACCAACATCAAGTACCACTTTGGGCAAAATATTAAGAAACACAGTAAAGGGTTCTTCCTGCAACTTGACGACCTGGAGAAGGCGAAACAATCAGCGCCTGCGATGGAAATAAATCTGATGGAGTTTGACGGTGAGCATAACACCCTGACGCTAAGCGTCAGTGCTCAGGAACAACCGGCTTTACAGGATTTTGTGAATCAGGCCAGTGCCAGTTTTGATTTTTCCTTACAGCCGGTCTCAACCGTTGCACCTTATACCGCCATGATTACAGGGAAATATAAATGAAAGAGCGAATCGCGCTGCTGAAATCGCGTTACCAGAATTACAGCACCCGGGAAAAGATGATTTTAAAATTAGGCGTTGTGGCCATGCTGGGCGCTATTATTTATTACGCAGGAGTCACCCCGTTGGATAATATGAGTCGAAATAGCCAGTTGACGCTTGTGAAACAACAAGAGACGCTTAACTGGATGCGAGCTGAAATAGATAAAAATCACCTTCAGGTTCAGCAGGTTAAAACAAACAATCCACGCATGGTGGTTGAGAACAGTGCGCACGAAATTAATTTGCCGCTGACCGACGTGCGTCAGGATGGGCAAACATTATCCTTCGTGGTGAATCGCGTTAATGTCTATGAATTAAAAAACTGGCTACGTGAAATTAACCTGGCCTCTGGGGTACGGCTCCAGAAAATGAACCTCACACCTGTTGATCATCTCAGCGATGTGAAAGCCGAGGTTCAGCTCACCTGGGCGCGCCACGCATGACGAGCTTCACACTGATTCGGGAAGCCTATCCGCTAGGTTTCCCGGTAATGAGTGGGATATTAGGTGCCATCGTGGGCAGTTTTTTGGGCGTGGTTGCCGAACGCGTTCCCGGCATGGTGATGGAGGAAGAGGGAAGCAGCAATCTTCTCTTTCCTGCGTCCCACTGCCCGGTTTGCAAGCACCCACTGGCTTTCTGGGAAAATATACCGCTGGTCAGTTGGTTGGTATTGCGCGGACGGTGCAGTCAGTGTCGTACCGCTATCCCGTTTCGGTTATTTTTCATCGAACTTTTTACCGCGTTGTTTTTTGGCATCAGTGCCGGGTTTATGCCAGGCGAACAGGGGTTATTTTCGCTCTGGCTCATGGTTTCTTTTTTGCTGCCGCTGGCGTTGATCGACTGGCAGCATCAATTGCTTCCTGATTGCCTGACACAGCCTCTGCTTTGGGCAGGGCTTTTGATACATGCCTTTGACAACACGTTACCGCTTCGTGACGCCCTGTTGGGGGCCGTGGTTGGGTATCTGTCCCTTTGGTTGCTTTACTGGGCTTTTCGCCTGGCGACCGGGCGGGAAGGGTTGGGTTACGGTGATTTTAAGCTGCTGGCGGCATTAGGTGCCTGGTGCGGCTGGCAGGCGCTGCCTGTGATTGTGTTAGTCGCAGCGCTCAGCGGTATTGTCGGTTATTTTTCATTTAATAATTTAAATAAAAATAACCTCTCTATTTCTTTCGGACCCTACCTGTCATTTGCTGGAATATCAGTATTAATCGCTCAGCAGCTTGGGTTCATCATTTAAATATTCAGGTCAAGATTTTATTAAGATTTTTTCGACGAAGAGAGGGAAGGAACACCTTTTTCTTTCAGTGTATTGTGAAAGACATAAGCTACATGGACTTTGGGCTTGTATCTTTTTGTGGAGGAATACAGCACGTCATAAATATTACTGGTAACGGTTTTGCGTTGGGTTAAATAAAGAATAGGTAAGATCATCCCATATTTTAAAGGAAGATATGGGCACACACGTTTACGAATAAATTTATCAGGAAATAAAATGAAATTTATGAAGCCTAAATATCTGGCGCTATTCATTGCGGCGGCAACCAGTTCTGCATTTGCAGCTGCGCCGGGTGCACCTACTATCGGCTCTGGCAATGATAAATTTGCCCTGGTTGAAGTGGATCAGGCCGCGCAGGATTATAACAGCCTCGTTAAAGTCCATAGCGATGGCGTGGATGTTAAAGCTGAATGGAACGTCTGGAGTGGCGATGCGCCAACCTCCGCGAAAGTTCTGCTGGATGGCCAGACTGTGTGGTCTGGTGCGTCGGGTGCGTCTGGCTCTGCCACCTTTAAAGTGAAAAAAGGTGGACGTTATCAGGAGCAGATTGAAGTTTGTAATGCGAGCGGTTGTACTAAAAGCGCCAGCAAACTGGTGATCGTTGCTGATACCGACGGTAGCCACCTGCTGCCGCTGAATGCCGCGATGCAGGAAAACAACAAAACCTTCGCGAAGCACACTGATAAAGTGGTTGCCGCCTATTTCCCTGAGTGGGGCGTTTACGATCGTAACTTCCCGGTTGATAAAATCCCGGCAGCAAACCTTAACCATATCCTCTATGGCTTTATTCCGATCTGCGGCGGCGACGGCATCAACGACGGTCTGAAAACCGTTGAAGGCGGTAACAGCTTCGCCGTGCTTCAGCGCGATTGTGAAGGGCGCCCTGACTTTACTGTGGCTATCCACGATCCATGGGCTGCTTTGCAGAAACCGCAGGCTGGCGTTTCTGACTGGGACGACCCGTATAAAGGTAACTTTGGTCAGTTGATGGCGCTGAAAAAAGCCCATCCTGATCTGAAAGTGCTGCCGTCCATCGGTGGCTGGACCCTGTCCGATCCGTTCTATCACATGGGCGATCCGGCGATCCGCGCACGCTTTGTCTCTTCCGTGAAAGATTTCCTGCAAACCTGGAAATTCTTCGACGGTGTAGATATCGACTGGGAATTCCCGGGCGGCGGCGGCGTGACGGAAACCCTGGGCAACCCGCAGCAGGATAAAGCCACCTATACCGCGCTGATCCACGATCTGCGTACCATGCTGAACGAGCTGTCTGCACAGACCGGCCGCACTTATGAACTCACCAGTGCTATCGGTTCCGGTAAAGATAAGATTGAAGACGTGGACTACACCACGGCTCAGCGCGATCTCGATCACATCTTCCTGATGAGCTATGACTTCTTCGGCGGCTGGAGCAACACCGAGCTGGGCCATCAGGCAGCACTGCGTGCGCCAGCATGGCGTCCGGATACCAGCTACACCACCGAAAACGGCGTAAATGCGCTGCTGGCACAGGGTGTTCAGCCTGGTAAGATCGTTGTCGGCGCAGGTATGTATGGCCGCGGATGGACAGGTGTGCATGGTTATACCGGCGACAACCCATTCACTGGTACTGCAACCGGCATGGTGAACGGTACCTGGGAACCAGGCGTGGTTGACTATCGTCAGATCGTTAACGAATACAAAGGCAAGCCAGGCTGGGAGTCCGGTTACGACGCAACGGCTGAAGCGCCATACGTCTTCAACAAATCAACGGGTGACCTGATCTCTTATGAAGATGCGCGTTCTACTACCGCAAAAGGTAAATACGTGCTGGCGAATAACCTGGGCGGTCTGTTTGCCTGGTCTATCGATTCCGATACCGGCGACATCCTGAACGCGATGAACGAAAGCCTGCTGGGCGGCTCTACACCGGTTGATCCGGTAGTGACCAACCATGCGCCAATTGCAACGGCTATCGATCAGACCGTTACCGGTCCTGCTACCGTAAGCCTGGACGGCTCTGCTTCTACCGATCCAGATGGTGATACCATCACCTACAAATGGACCCAGATTTCTGGCCCAACGGTGACCATTACTAACAGCACCAAAGCGAAAGCCTCTTTCAATGTGGCTGCCGTGACCGCTAACCAGTCGCTGGCATTCCGTCTGACCGTGACTGATGCTAAAGGGCTGAGCAATTCTGTTGACGTGCAGGTTGTCAACAAGGCACCAAAAGCCAACCAGGCACCAGTCGTGAACGCGATGGAAGCCGTCACTCTCCAGGCGGGTGAAACCTATGCTCTGCATGCGCAGGCAGCGGATCCTGATGGTGATGCACTGACCTATTCCTGGAGCGTACCAGCAGATATGCATGCGACCGGTACTGACACCGCTAACGTGAATATCACTGCACCGGAAGTGGCTTCTGAGTCCAGCTACACCCTTAGCGTTGTCGTCAGCGATGGTAAAACCAGCGTTCAGTCCAACGTCCAGGTTGTGGTTACACCAAAACCAGCAGACGTGACGCCTCCAGCAGATGATATCACGCCACCGGCTGACGAAGTTACCCCGCCAGCAGACGACGTGACTCCACCTGCGGACGATGTCACTCCGCCTGCGACCGGTAGCTGTGATGCCCCGGTTGATGCTAATGCCAGCAAATATGCGGCATGGTCTTCCAGTAAGGTTTACAACACTGGCGATACCGTCAGCAGCGACAACCTGGTCTGGAAAGCGAAGTACTGGACTCAGGGCAATAAACCTGGCTTTGACGCTGATGCATGGGAACTGGTTAGCCAGGTGAAAATGAACTGGCGTTCAGATGTCGTTTATAACGGCGGTGAAACCACGACTTATCAGGGTTCTGTATACCGTGCGAAATGGTGGACCCGTGGTGATAACCCAGCGAATAGCGATGTATGGGTGAAAGAAGGCGCGTCAGCTGACTGCAAATAATCTTCTTAACCTGAAATTGCAGGATTGATATCACCCTGCAATGCGTTGACCACACCCCACTTCGGGTGTGGTCAACAACTTAAAACATAATAGAGATGTGCGCAAAGAGAGGGACGTAATTCGATAAACAGGTAAAGAAATGAAACGCTTCATATTGTTATTACTTATCTTTAGCCAAAGTGTATTTGCAAATTGCTGGGACAGGGCCGCACATTATTATCATGTCGATCCTTATCTGTTATTCGCAATTGCTAAAGTGGAATCAGGCATGAACCCGTATGCCGTGGGCTGGAACCATGATGGTTCAAGAGATGTCGGTTTAATGCAAATTAACAGTACGCATTTTAGTGAATTACAGCGAAAGGGGATTGACGAGTATCGACTGATTGCCGAGCCCTGTACGTCCATTATGGTCGGTGCATCTATTTTGTCGAGCATGATCAAAGTCTATGGCTATAACTGGGAAGCGGTAGGTGCCTATAACGCTGGGTTGAAAAAAGAGAATTATCAGCAGCGAATGATTTATGCCCATAAGGTTTGGACGAAGTATCAGGAAATAAAGCCGAAAAGAACAAATGCATATTGATATTTTATTTTTTGAAGGGTACCGGATGGTGTTCTTCAAAAAATGAAAAGAACCGCACTCTCAGGTTTATTTATTAATGGAATAATACATAAGCCGAGAATGCATAAACCATTGTTGCTTAAATACAGGATTATATTGAAATGACTAAAAGGACAATACTGAGCGTTCTCGTTGCAGGTGCATGTATTGCACCGTTTATGGCTCAGGCTGCAACGCTGCAGGCAACCAGCAGCGAACCGTACACCATGAAAGCCAGCGACCTGGCTAAAAAGGAAAAAGAGCTCACTGATTTCCCGCTGATGGTTTCGGTGAAAGACACCATTGCGACTCTGGACAACAGCCTTGTTGAGCAGATTGAGCCAGGCCGCGCGGCTAACCCGGACAACGTGAAACGCGTGGAAGGGATCGTGAAAGCGAGCGACTGGGAATACCTGTTCCCGCTGCGCGCTGAATCTTATACCTACAGTAACTTCCTGAAAGCAGTGGGTAAATTTCCAGCACTGTGTAAGACCTATAACGATGGTCGCGACAGTGATGCCATCTGCCGTAAAGAGCTGGCAACGATGTTTGCCCACTTTGCGCAGGAAACCGGTGGTCATGAAAGCTGGCGTCCGGAGGCTGAATGGCGTCAGGCGCTGGTTTACGTTCGTGAAATGGGCTGGACCGAAGGTCAGAAAGGCGGCTACAACGGCGAATGTAGCCCTGATATCTGGCAGGGGCAGACCTGGCCTTGCGGCAAAGACAAAGACGGCGATTTCGTGAGCTACTTTGGTCGCGGTGCCAAGCAGTTGTCTTACAACTACAACTATGGCCCGTTCTCTGAAGCGATGTTCGGGACTGTCCGCACTCTGCTGGACAAACCTGAGCTGGTAGCGGACACCTGGCTGAACCTGGCCTCTGCTATCTTCTTCTTCGCCTACCCGCAGCCACCAAAACCAAGCATGTTGCAGGTTATTGACGGCACCTGGCAGCCAAACGATCACGACAAAGCGAACGGTCTGGTACCGGGCTTCGGCGTGACCACGCAGATCATCAACGGCGGCGTTGAGTGCGGCGGCCCGACTGAAATTGCTCAGTCTGAAAACCGTATCAAGTACTACAAAGAGTTCGCGAACTACCTGAAAGTGCCTGTTCCGGCCAACGAAGTGCTGGGCTGTGCGAACATGAAGCAGTTCGATGAAGGCGGCTCCGGCGCGCTGAAGATCTACTGGGAACAGGATTGGGGATGGAGTGCAGATACGCCAGACGGTAAGACTTACTCTTGCCAGCTGGTGGGTTACCAGACGCCATTCAGCGCGTTCAAAGAAGGTGACTACACTAACTGCGTTAAGAAGTTCTATAACGTGAACATCATCAACGACGACGGCTCTGCCACCACGCCGGATGAAACCCCGGTCACGCCAACGCCAGCAGAAGATGAAACGCCGGCACCAACGCCAGTTCCGGATGAAACCCCGGCAGCGGTGAACCATGCGCCAGTGGCGCAGATCGCAGGCCCAATCGGGGCTGTGGAAGCGGGTGCGCAGGTTTCCCTGAGCGCTGAAGGTTCTACCGACGCTGATGGCAACAAACTGACCTACACCTGGCGCTCTCAGGATGGCCAGACTGTAACCGGTCAGGACAAAGCGGTTGTGACCTTCACGGCACCAGAATCTGATACAGCGCAGCAGTATGAAGTCAGCCTGACCGTCAGCGATGGCGAGCTGAGCAGCACCACGTCCTACCTGCTGAACGTGAAAGCGAAAGCGGCTACCCCATCTCAGGATGAAGGTACTTCCGGCTCTTACGCAGCCTGGAGCGCGAACAGTAAGTACAACGCAGGTGATATCGTGAACAACCACGGTAAACTGTTCCAGTGCAAACCGTTCCCGTACAGCGGCTGGTGTAACAATGCTCCGGCATACTACGAACCAGGTGCTGGCCTGGCGTGGTCTGATGCCTGGACGGCTCTGTAAAAGCAAACGGCAACCTTCGGGTTGCCGTTTTAGTGTTTGTACCCTCTCCCCGTGGGAGAGGGCCAGGGTGAGGGCACCAGGCCGCACCCGTTTAATTATCGATGCAACTTCCCATGATCCCGCAGCCATGCCGCCGTGCGGGTAATCCCTTCATCCAGCGTCACAATCGGCTTATAACCCAGCTCAGTCTCCGCGCGCGAAATATCCAGCGTGAAATCAAAGTTCAGCTTCGACACGCCGTAATGCGTCAGGGCAGGCTCTTTAGCGGATTTATTCCCAAAACGCTCCATGCTGCGGGCAATCATATCCAGCATCGGGTACGGCACAGAACGAATACGGCAGTTGATCTGCAACTCGTCAATCAGACGCTGCACAATGCTTCGCAGGGTGCAGGGCTCGCCGTTGGTGATGTTATACGCGCGGCCAGACACCAGCTTATCGCTATCCGGCTGGCTTGCCAGCCACATGGCGTGAATGGCGTTTTCATAGTAGGTCATGTCCACCAGCGCATCGCCGCCGCGCGGTAACAACACGCTGCCGTAGTGGTGCATCATCTGCGCCAGGCGCGGAATAAACACTTTATCGTGCGGCCCGAACAGGCTTTGCGGGCGCAGTACGGTAAATCGTGTGTGCGGGTTAGACTGCGCCAGCAGGTCGATCACCTCTTCACTGGCCGCCTTGCTGCGGGCAAACTCACAGGCAAAACGGGCCGGACGGAAATCTTCCTGAATATCGCGATGATGGTGATAATCGAAATAGAGCGATGGCGAGGAGATATGAATAAAGTTTCGCACACCCCAGGCAACGGCCCATTCGCCCAGACGACGCGTGGCGCGCACGTTGGCGAGATCAAAGGCTTCCTGAGTGCCCCACGGGGAGGTAAAACTGGAGCAGTGCCACAGCGTATCGATACCGGCGAGCATCACTTTCGCCTGCGAGGAAACCAGTTCCGTCAGATCGGCATGAACAAATTCTGCGCCCATTTTTTGCAGCAGCTTGCCCATCGCCTCATTGCGGCCGGTAGCTCTGACGCTAACGCCCTTGTTGCGCAGAAACTCGACCGCGTTTCGGCCTAAGCCGCTGGTTGCACCGGTAACCAGTACCTTCATATCGATCCACTGTGTTGAAAAAGAATTTCGTGCGCATTCTTCCGTGAATTACGCCTGTATGCAATGGGAAAGGTGAAAGAATAAGAGTTTTATTTAGATCTTTTCCTTCTTTTGTTCTGCAAGTTGCGCAATGCGTTTTGCCATTCCCCGGAAGATAAACAGGTGCGCCGGGATCATCAACAACCAGTAGAACAGGCCCGGCATTCCGTGCGGATGCCACCAGGCCCGAACGTCCAGTTCACGGTGGCTGCCTTTATCTTTCAGGGTAAAACAGAGCCGCCCAAGCCCGGGCGCTTTCATGCCAAACAGCAGCGCCAGCTGCTTTTCGGGTTCAACGATAATCACCTTCCAGCTGTCCACGGTATCACCCACGTTAAGGTACGGATGCGCAGGACGGCCTTTTGCGAGCTTATGCCCAATCAGCAGATCCATTGCGCCACGGGTTTGCCAGAGAATATTGCCAAAGAAGTAGCGCTCTTTGCCGCCAATCTGGTTAATCACTTCCCAAAGGGCTTCCAGACTGGCGGTGGTTTTCACCGTGCAACCGGCCTGTTTCGGGTAATAGCCATATTCCGGGCGCCAGCGGGCGAAAGCCTGGGCGTCGTAGCCCCAGTCGCTGGAGTTCACCAGTTTCTCTTCTTCCTTGAGGGTGTTGCGTACGGCGTCATCAAAACGGATCAACGTCTGCGGGATCAGCGCGCGAAGCTCGCGATCGTCGGCCAGCAGATCGTGTTTTAACCCCTGGATCAGCGCTTTTGCGGTGGTTGGCGGCACCGAGGTAATGACATTCAAAAACCACACCGAGATCCAACTTGTCGGGAAGGGGATGGGGACCAGCCAGCGATGGCGGCCGCTGACCTGCATGAAATGTTCGAATTGTTCCTGATAGCTCAATACTTCCGGGCCTGCGGCTTCCAGCACCCGATGCTGGTCAGCGGGGTGTGCCAGCAGTTCCACCAGATAATGCAGCAGGTTTTCCAGCGCAATGGGAGTGGTACGTGAACGCACCCAGCGTGGGGGGGTCAGCACCGGCAGGTTATAGACCATATCGCGCATCACTTCGAAGGCGGCTGAACCGGCCCCGACGATGATCCCGGCCCGCAGCTCGGTCACGGGGATCCCGGTGCTACGTAATGTTTCTGCGGTCAGCTGACGTGCGCGCAGGTGATCGGACTGCTCGTTAGCCGGTGCCTGGAGCGAGCTTAAAAAAATCACCTGTTTAACCGGCGTTTGCAGCAGGGCATCGCGGACATTCATCGCCACCTGGCGTTCATGGGCGATAAAATCACCGCCTTCACCCATGCTGTGCACCAGATAATAGAGCGTGTCGACACCTTCCAGCAGCGGAGACAGACCTTGCGGCCAGTTTAAATCTACGCTGTGGCAGGTGACGTTGGGCAGGTTTTGCTTTTGCAGCCGTTCAATACTGCGTGCCGCAGCCAGCACCTGATGGCCTTGCTGGCTTAATACCGTCGTCAGGTGCTGGCCGATATAGCCACTGGCACCCAGCACCAGAATACGTTGCGGCACGTTACGCTCCTTTGTTAACGCTGTAAAAATGCCTGCCAGTGGCTCACCACCTCGGCAAGTTGCTCACGGCTGACATCAAGATGCATCACCAGGCGCACAATCGGTGAGGCGTTTAGCAGAACGCCGCGCGCCTTCATAAATTCGCCCAGCGCGGCTGCGTTATCTTCGCCAACGCGAACAAACAGCATGTTGGTGTCATGACGCATCACGTCTGCGCCAATTTCACGCAGTTGCGACGCCATCCAGGCCGCATTGTCGTGGTCGTCTTTCAGACGCGCAACGTTGTTTTTCAGCGCATATAAGCCAGCCGCTGCCAGGATCCCGGCCTGACGCATTCCGCCGCCGGTCATTTTACGCCAGCGATTTGCACGCTTGATGTAATCCGCATTACCCACTAACAGTGAACCCACCGGCGTGCCCAGACCTTTGGAGAGGCAGATAGTGAACGAGTCGCAATACTGCACGACCTCTTTCAGTTCGCAGCCGTACTCCACAATGGCGTTAAAAATACGTGCGCCATCAACGTGCAGGCCGAGTTTACGCTCGCGGGTAAATTCCCACGCCGCTTTCAGGTATTCACGCGGCAGAACTTTGCCGTTATGGGTGTTTTCCAGGCTGAGCAGTTTTGTGCGCGCGAAGTGGATGTCGTCGGCTTTGATTTTTGCTGCGACTTTATCGAGCGGCAGAGAGCCGTCAGGCGCAGCGTCGATCGGCTGCGGCTGAATGCTGCCGAGCACCGCCGCACCGCCTGCTTCATACAGGTAGTTATGCGCGCCCTGGCCGACGATATACTCTTCACCGCGCTCGCAGTGGCTTAGCAGCGCCACCAGGTTTGCCTGAGTGCCGGTTGGCAGAAACAGCGCGGCCTCTTTACCGCTTAACTCCGCCGCGTAGCGTTGAAGTTCGTTTACCGTCGGGTCATCGCCGTACACATCGTCCCCGACCGGGGCGGCCATCATCTCTTCGAGCATGGCGCGCGTCGGGCGGGTAACGGTATCACTGCGTAAATCAATCATGGCAAGTCCTTATATTTAAACGGGCGATGCCAGATGTTTTACCTGAGCCAGTTGGTTTTTGCCAGTTCGATTACCTCGTCACCACGGCCATTAATGATGGCGCGCAGCATATAGAGACTAAATCCTTTGGCCTGCTCCAGCTTGATCTGCGGCGGAATAGCCAGCTCCTCTTTGGCGACCACCACATCCACCAGCACGGGGCCATCGAGGGAAAATGCCCGTTGCAGCGCTTCGTCCACGTCGGCGGCTTTTTCCACCCGAATACCGGTAATCCCGCAGGCTTCGGCGATGCGGGCGAAATTGGTATCGTGCAGTTCGGTGCCATCCGTCAGATAGCCACCGGCTTTCATCTCCATTGCCACAAAGCCCAGTACGCTGTTGTTGAAGACCACAATTTTGAGCGGCAGCTTCATCTGCACCACTGACAGGAAATCCCCCATTAACATGCTGAATCCACCGTCGCCGCACATCGCCACCACCTGACGTTCCGGTGCGGTGGCTTTGGCGCCCAGCGCCTGTGGCATGGCGTTGGCCATTGAGCCGTGGTTAAACGAGCCCAGCAGACGCCGCTTGCCGTTCATTTTCAGGTAGCGCGCCGCCCAGACGGTAGGCGTGCCCACGTCGCAGGTAAAGATGGCATCGTCGCTGGCGAAATGACTGATCTGCTGCGCCAGGTACTGGGGATGAATGGCTTTGTCACTCGGTTTCGCCAGGTCGTCCAGCCCTTTACGTGCATCGCGATAATCACTCAGGGCTTTATCAAGGAACTTACGATCGGTTTTTTGTTCAAGGTGGGGCAGCAGCGCGGCAAGCGTCGATTTGATATCACCCACCAGCGCCATGTCCACCTTGCTGTGTGCGCCAATACTCGCCGGGTTGATATCAATCTGAATGATTTTGGCATCCGCCGGATAGAACGGGCGGTAAGGGAACTGGGTACCCAGTAAAACCAGCGTGTCGGCGTTCATCATGGTGTGGAAACCGCTGGAAAAACCAATCAGCCCGGTCATGCCCACATCGTACGGGTTATCGTACTCCACGTGCTCTTTGCCGCGCAGAGCGTGGACAATCGGTGCGTTAAGTTTGCCAGCAAATTCCAGCAGCTCTTTATGCGCGCCCGCACAGCCGCTGCCGCACATCAGGGCGATATTGCTGGAGTAACGCAGCAGTTGAGCCAGTTTTTTAAGTTCTTCTTCTGTGGGGGTAACGACGGGCTGTGGTGCGTGATACCAGTGTGTACTGGCACTTTCAGGCGCGGCTTTCAGCGCAACATCACCCGGTAAAACCACCACCGATACCCCGCGATTCAGTACCGCTTTGCGCATGGCTATCGCCAGCACCTGAGGGATCTGTTCCGGAGTGGAGACCAGCTCGCAGTAGTGGCTGCATTCACGGAACAGTTCCTGAGGATGCGTTTCCTGAAAATAGCCACTGCCAATCTCTGTTGACGGAATATGTGCGGCAATCGCCAGCACCGGAACATGGTTACGATGACAGTCAAACAGACCGTTAATCAGATGCAGGTTTCCAGGCCCGCAAGAGCCCGCGCAAACGGCAAGCTCGCCTGTCAGCTGTGCCTCTGCACCTGCGGCAAACGCCGCCACTTCTTCATGACGGGTTGGCATCCATTCGATGGTTTTCATCTTGTTGAGGCTATCGCTTAGCCCGTTCAGTGAATCCCCGGTGACACCCCAGATACGTTTTACGCCAGCCTGCTCAAGTGTTTTTGCAATGTATGCAGCCACGGTTTGTTTCATGGTGATCCTTCTCCTTTTTGTGATACCGCTTACAAGCTTAGATGAAACTCGCCGCAACGCCCGCTGGATCCCCCTTATTAAAGGGTGCTTTTCATTGGTGACTATTCGTCATAATCTGATGATGCCTCGGGTAAAAACAGGAATAATTACAAATGGTTAAAACAATGTTAATTGCTGTTAATAGAAAGCTAGCGTGCGACGATCTCGGCAAACTCTTGTTACGACTTGCCGTGGGAGGGCTGATGTTGTTTCACGGCCTGCATAAGCTGTTTGGTGGAGTAGGGTTCATTAGCGGAATGCTGGTGGAGAAAGGGTTACCAGGGTTTATCGCCTACGGTGTGTTAATTGGTGAAGTGGTGGCCCCGGTGCTGATTGTTCTCGGTCTTTTCACGCGTCCGGCGGCATTGGTACTGGCGTTTACGATGGTGATTGCGTGGCTGATGGTGGGGACGGGCAAAACCTTCGCACTGGATGCGGTTGGCGCATGGGCGATTGAAAGCCTGGTGTACTTCTTTATCGGCGCACTGGCAGTGGCATTTTTAGGGGCGGGGCGTTACGCGGTGGGGAAAGATCCGGCCTGGCAGTAATGTCGTTACACGTCGGGTAAACGCAGTGCCACCCGACAAAAAAGCCCGGTGGCGCTGACGCTTACCGGGCCTACAAGTGAACGTTTAGCGTTTAGGCAAGAACCAGATCGCCCTGCGGATGGCAGGAACACGCCAGCACGTAGCCTTCGGCGATTTCCGCGTCCGTTAACGTCATGGTGCTGGTGACGGTATAGTTGCCATCCACCACTTTCGTTTTACAGCAACCACACACGCCAGCGCGACAGGCGGCAACAACGGGGACTTTGTTGCTTTCCAGCGCTTCCAGCAGTGTAGTGCCTACGCGGCCGAAGAAGGTCTGAGCCGGTTGCAGTTTGGTGAACTTCACGCCGCTGGTTGCGGCTTCTGCCACCGGGGTAAAGAACTGCTCTTTAAAGAAGCGGGTCACGCCCAGCGCTTTCACTTCCTCTTCCACGATATCCATGTACGGCGCAGGGCCGCAGGTCATCACGGTGCGGGACGCGATATCCGGCACGCTTTGCAGCAGCTCACGGCTCAGGCGACCGGCAATAAAACCCTGTGTCGCGTTATTTTCAGCCACCAGCGTTACCGGGTAGTTACGCCATTCGTCGGCAAAAATGACATCTTCCGGCGAACGCACGCTGAAGATCACCTGCACATCGGCCTGCGGACGATTTTTTGCCAGCCAGCGACGCATCGACATCACCGGCGTAACCCCACAACCCGCTGCCAGCAGCAGGAATTTATCTTCCGTCTTATCATCACAGGTGAAATCACCCTGTGCATCAGACAGCCAGATATAATCGCCGCGCTTCACATCACGGGTCAGCCACTGTGAACCTGCACCGTCATTAATCCGACGGATGGTGAGCGTAATGTATTCGCTCACACCCGGCGTAGAGGAGATGGTGTAGGCGCGCAGGGTGTCTGCGGAATTGCGGACACTGACTAGCGCATACTGACCTGCACGGTACGGATAGTAGTCATGGCACAGCAGTGACAGCGTCCACACATCCGGCGTCTCTTGATGGATGTGATGAACCTGCATCCGCCATGGACATTGTGAGGTTGGCATCGTCATGAATGGCTCCTTATGCGCTCAGCAGCTGCTGCATATCTTCTTCAACGGTGGTGACCGAACGCAGACCGAATTTCTCGTTCAGCACGGCCAGCAGGTCTGGCGTCAGGAAGCCAGGCGCAGTCGGGCCGGTCACGATGTTGGTCACACCCAGAGAAAGCAGGGTCAGCAGGATAACAATCGCTTTCTGTTCGAACCAGGAGAGCACCAGTGACAGCGGCAGATCGTTCACGCCACAGCCCAGTTTTTCCGCCAGGGTTACCGCCAGAATGATGGCAGAGTAAGCATCGTTACACTGACCGGCATCGACCAGACGCGGCAGGCCTTCGATGTTGCCGAAGTCCAGCTTGTTGAAACGGTATTTACCGCACGCCAGCGTCAGGATCAGGCAGTCTTGCGGAACGCTGGTGGCGAAATCGGTGAAGTAGTTACGCTCACCGCGCGCGCCGTCGCAGCCGCCAATCAGGAAGATGTGGCGCAGTTTTTCACGGCTGACCAGATCAATCAGGGAATCGGCTGCACCCAGCAGGGTTTCGCGGCCAAAGCCAACGGTGATCAGGTGTTCGATTTCGCTGTACGGGAAGCCAGCCATCTGCTGTGCCTGGGCAATGACAGGTGCAAAATCGTCACCTTCGAGGTGGCTCACACCCGGCCAACCGACGATACTGCGGGTCCAGATACGGTCATCATACGCGCCAACGGTTGGGTCGATGATGCAGTTCGAGGTCATCACGATTGGGCCCGGGAAGCGGGCAAATTCAACCTGCTGGTTCTGCCAGCCGCTGCCGTAGTTCCCGATCAGATGTTTGAATTTACGCAGTTCCGGGTAGCCGTGAGCAGGCAGCATTTCGCCGTGGGTGTAGACGTTCACGCCCGTGCCTTCGGTCTGTTTCAGCAGGTTGTACAGATCTTTCAGGTCATGGCCGGAGATCAGGATACATTTGCCTTCGGTGGCTTTGACGTTGACCTGCGTTGGGGTTGGGTGGCCGTAGGTGCTGGTTTCACCGGCATCCAGAATGCTCATCACTTTGAAGTTCATCTGGCCGATTTCCATTGAGCACTCCAGCAGAGCGTTCATATCGGAAGGCCAGGTGCCGAGCCATGCCATAATTTTGTGGTACTGGGCATAGATATCGTTGTCGTACTGGCCGAGCACGTGTGCGTGTTCCATATAGGCCGCAGCACCTTTCAGGCCGTACAGGCACAGCAGACGCAGGCCGAGAATGTTCTCGCCAATCGCCGCTTTGTCTTTGTTCGGGGTAAATTCTGCCGCCTGACGCTGCAAATCGCCGAGGTCGTCGCTCACCAGCTGAAGGCTGGCCATTGGGTTATCAACACGGGCATTCGCGTCTGCATTCAGGGATTGTGCTTTCAGCGCTTCGCGCAGGGCGATGGCTTCACGGGCATAACCGACAATGCGAGGAGAATCAAAGTTGACGTTTGTTAACGTGGAGAAAAATGCGCGAGGTGCAAAACTGTCTACATAGTGGTCGATAATGCCGTATTCACGGGCTTTAAACGCCCATGCAGAGAGGCCTTGCAGGGCAGCAATCAGCAGGTCCTGGAGGTCTGACGTTTCTGCCGTTTTGCCGCACATACCCTGCGCGTAGGAGCAGCCATTGCCTGCCGGGGTACGGATGGTTTGTTCACATTGCACACAAAACATAATCACACCTGTTAAAGTTATATTTGATATACATGTTTAAGATTATGCTTGTGCCAGAACGGTGAAAAGTTCTTTCTGCTACAAAATAGAGGGATATTGATTTAGCGCAATTTTGGCGGCAGACAGGCTACCGCCAAAGAAGTATCAGGCGGAGAAGACCGCCATCAGAACAGGTACCAGCAGGCTTAAAATAAAACCGTGTACGATGGCGGCAGGCACCATCTCCAGTCCACCGGAACGCTGTAATACCGGCAGGGTAAAGTCCATCGACGTCGCACCGCACAAACCCAGCGCGGTGGAGCGACTGCGGCGCACAAGACCCGGGATCAGCATAATGGCTATCAGCTCGCGCGCCAGGTCATTAAAGAAGGCGGCGCTGCCAATGACCGGGCCGAAAGATTCAGTGAGCAGAATACCCGACAGCGAATACCAGCCAAACCCGGAAGCCATCGCAAGGCCCGTTTTCAGCGGCAGGTCGAGAATAAAGGCATTAATGACGCCAGCGACCATTGAGCTGCCAATCACCACTACTGCAACCATCATTCCACGGCGATTAAGGACAATCTGCTTCAGCGTCATGCCATTATTTCGCAACTGAATACCAATCAGGAACAGGAGGAATATCAGGGTATATTCGCTGGCTTCGGTGGCGTGTTGTAAAAATGCCCATCCGGTCAATCCCAGCAGGAAACCCAGTACCACCACGCCGCACAGTTTTAATGATTCCAGCGCCATTGCAATTCGTGAAGGCAACTTTTCCTGATGGTGGTGATTTTTCCACGGAATAGTCCGCTCGAGCCAAAACAGCGCCGCAATGTTGCACAGCAAAATAACCACAACAGTCACAATGGAATAATGAAGGATGGCCAGCAGATTGACGGCCAGGTTATCCAGGAAAGCCAGGCTAATTCCCATAAAGAATAGAATGACGTAGACAATCCAGCTGAGGAAGCGATTGATGAGCCTTAATGCTGATTCACGATGAAGCGGAATAAGGTAGCCCACAATCAGGGGCAGCAGAATGATTAAGAGTCCTGAAAACATGAACAGCCGGGTCCTTATGGGTATCTGTTGAGCGCCAGAGACACTACCCAATAAAGGCTGCCCAGTAAAGCGGCAAAAGAAAGCCGGGCAGCGCGAACGCTTACCCGGCCTACAAATGGCACTGTGGCGTAGGTCGGGTAAGCGTTAGCGCCACCCGACACCACACTCAGTTAATCGCGTTTTTCCAGCAGGGTGCGGTAAAGCACGCCGCCCAGAATACCGCCGATGATTGGCATCGCCCAGAACAGCCACAGCTGTTCAAGCGCCCAGCCCCCCTGGAAAATCGCGACAGCGGTACTGCGCGCCGGGTTGACTGAGGTGTTGGTGACGGGAATAGAGATCAGGTGGATAAGCGTCAGCGCCAGACCAATGGCAATGGGCGCGAAACCGGCTGGTGCATGCTTGTCTGTTGCGCCGTGAATAACCAGCAGGAAGCCTGCGGTCAGCACAATTTCAATCACGATGGCAGACATCATGGAGTAGCCGCCCGGAGAGTGCTCACCAAAGCCGTTAGACGCAAAGCCGCTGGCTGCTGCATCAAAGCCTGCTTTACCGCTGGCAATAACATACAAAACGCCCGCCGCAATAATGCCGCCAATAACCTGAGCAACAATATAGCCAATAACTTCTTTTGCCGGGAAGCGACCGCCCGCCCACAGACCTAATGTCACAGCCGGGTTAAAATGACCGCCAGAAATATGTCCGACTGCAAACGCCATAGTTAATACGGTTAAGCCAAATGCCAGAGCCACACCAACAAAACCAATCCCTAATTCCGGGAATGCTGCTGCCAGAACCGCGCTACCGCAGCCACCAAACACCAGCCAGAATGTACCAAAACATTCTGCCGCTAATTTTCTGAACATAACCACCTCAAAAATAAATTTCCGCACACTTTCCCGCGTACGGGTTATATCGTCATAAAGGGATGACGACTCAAAGAGTCATTATTTTAGAAACCAACAACACCCCTTCGCCAGTTAAATAAATTCGATAAATTTGATTTAAGGCAATGTGATGTCAATCCTTGTTCAAACTGGAGGTTAATACAGCATAGTCCAATTCTCGGGCGGTAGTATCTTGTGTGGTTATCCCTATTTCAAACAAAACGTAGAGGGGAAATTCTGATTTTTTCGTGCGGCTTCGGAATAACCGAGGTGTATTCCTGTGTTATGCAGGGCTTCCGCCCGCTATACTGCTGATAACTTGAAGGAAAAAGCGACCTTTTCGCGGGGGATTTATGCTTCTCGAACGTGTGGAGATTGTGGGATTTCGCGGTATCAACCGCCTGTCGCTGACGCTTGAGCAGAACAACGTTCTGATCGGGGAGAACGCCTGGGGTAAGTCCAGCCTGCTGGATGCGCTTACGTTGCTGCTGTCACCGGAAGATGATCTGTACCACTTTGTGCATGATGACTTCTGGTTTCCGCCGGGCGATGTGATGGGGCGTGAAAAACATCTGCATATTATTCTGACGTTCCGCGAGTCTGAACCGGGCCGGCACCGTGTGCGGCGCTTCCGCCCGATGTCACCGTGCTGGGTTCCTTGCGACGATGACTTCCACCGTATCTTCTACCGCCTGGAAGGCGAGCTGGGCGAAAACGACAGCGTGTTAACCCTGCGAGAATTCCTTGATGGAAAAGGCAACCCTATTCCGCTGGACAACATCGACGAACTGGCTCGCCATCTTATTCGCCTGACCCCGGTGCTGCGTTTGCGTGATGCGCGATTTATGCGCCGTATCCGTAACGGCACCGTACCGAATATGCCGGAAGCGGAAGTCACCGCACGCGAGCTGGATTTTCTGGCGCGCGAACTGGTTTCCCGCCCGCAAAATTTAACCGACGGCCAGATCCGCCAGGGGCTTTCGGCGATGGTACAGCTGCTGGAACACTACTTTTCCGAGCAGGGAACATCGCAATCCCGCAACCGCCTGATGCGTCGCCGCTCTCATGATGAACAGCGAAGCTGGCGGTATCTCGACATCATCAACCGGATGATCGACAAACCCGGCGGGCGCAGCCACAGGGTGATCCTGCTGGGGCTGTTTTCCACACTGTTGCAGGCGAAGGGGACTGTCCGGCTGGACAGGGACGCCCGCCCGTTGCTACTGGTGGAAGATCCTGAAACCCGTCTGCATCCCATTATGCTTTCCGTTGCCTGGCATTTGCTGAATCTGCTGCCGTTGCAACGAATAACGACCACCAACTCCGGGGAACTGCTGTCGCTCACCCCCGTTGAGTATGTTTGCCGTCTGGTGCGTGAATCCTCACGCGTTTCTGCTTACCGGTTAGGGCCGGGTGGCTTAAATGCGGAAGATGGCCGCCGCATCGCGTTCCATATCCGTTTTAATCGCGCTTCGTCGCTCTTCGCACGCTGCTGGCTGCTGGTGGAAGGGGAAACGGAGACCTGGGTCATTAACGAGCTGGCGCGCCAGTGTGGGCACCATTTCGATGCCGAAGGCATTAAGGTGATTGAGTTTGCCCAGTCGGGGCTAAAGCCGCTCATCAAGTTTGCCCGTCGCATGGGAATTGAATGGTACGTTCTGGTGGACGGTGACGAAGCGGGGAAAAAATACGCCGCCACCGTTCGCAGCCTGCTGAATAACGAGCGGGAAGAAGAGCGTGACCATTTGACCATGCTTCCGGCCATGGACATGGAACACTTTATGTATCGTCAGGGATTTGATGACGTTTTCCACCGCGTCGCCATGGTGCCGGTTGATGTACCGATGAATTTGCGCCGGGTGATCGCCAAGGCGATTCATCGTTCGTCAAAACCGGATTTAGCCATCGAAGTGGCGGCAGAGGCGGGAAGAAGGGGCGTGGAGTCGGTGCCGACGTTACTGCGGAAAATGTTCTCCCGCGTGCTGTGGCTGGCACGCGGGAGAGCCGATTAACTGCGGGTTGCCTGGGTAACCTGAGCGATCAGGCTATCCAGCAGTTCATAACGGCGGCGATACTCAGAGCGCTTTTTGCTCGCAATCTCTTCCATCGGTTTGCGCGGCATGGTGAGCGGCAGCGCGAAGTTGCCGTTATCACGTTGCTCACCGCCAATGGAAAGCCAGAAGCTGTCGTAATCTGCCAGCAGTTTGCCCTCTTTTTTCTTGCGATAACGCCAGCTGCGGTAGATGTGGGTGGCGTTACTCACCGCAACAATCTGCTCAACCGGGAAGGCGGTTCCCAGCGTCATTGCGGCTTCGACCAGCAGACGTTTTGGGAACAGGCCGTGGCAGGCTTTCGTCGCGCCCTGGATCAGCTCGTGAGGAACATGCGCTTTTGCACCCTGCAATCCGCCAATAAAGAGCGTGGATTTCCCTTCATACTGGCAAAGGGTAAAGGTCATCTCGGCCAGCACGGTGTTCTGATGGTCGCAAAACGCCAGCGTTGCTTCACCTTCTTTATCAAGGAAGGCATCGGCGCACAGACGCACAGTAAATTGCTGTTCATCTTTGCCTGTTAAGGTCAGCAGCGTCGTACCCGGTTTAGACAAATAGCCGTTCATCAGGGTTACCGGAAGATGGCGGCTCATTGCCTGGTAGTGCCAGTTGATAGACTCCAGCGCGTGCTGGCGAGTCAAATTGACCGTCAGCCACGGGCGATGCAGACGACACGGCAGGCCAGGCTGCACCTGTAGCATCTGCATTAAGCGGGGTTGTTTTGCCAGGTTTGCCAGCAGGCGCGCGGTGCTGAATGGCGTTGCCAGCGAACGTAACATGAATTTACGTCGATAAGAGGGATTTTGCCATGCAAGCCCAGGCGTGAGATTGCCAGACGCCAGGCTTTTGAACAGCTGCCAGCCGGATTTGGGTTGCGGCTGATGTGAAAAGGGTGTGTCGACGATGGAAGACATGATAGATCTCGCTTCTTTTGGCAGACCTTTATTTCAGCAGGAGGTATATCAACATCTCGTAAACAAATTGTGACGATTCCAGGAAACAGGGGTTTCGTTGAGGAGTGGTTTAGTTAGAATCAACAGTTATGATTGCCAGAACATTTATTTGGAATATTTATGAACCTCAAGGGAAAACGCAGAAAGCTGTTACTGCTGCTGGCGGTGGTCGTGTTAGTGGGCGGGTACTGGTTGTGGCAGGTGCTGAATGCGCCCGTGCCGCAATACCAGACGCTGATCGTACGTCCGGGTGAGCTGCAACAAAACGTCCTGGCGACAGGCAAGCTGGATGCCTTGCGCAAGGTTGATGTCGGGGCTCAGGTCAGCGGTCAGTTGAAAACCCTGTCGGTTGAGATTGGCGACAAGGTGAAGAAAGGTCAGCTGCTGGGGGTTATTGATCCTGAGCAGGCTGAAAACCAGATCCGTGAAGTGGAAGCCACGCTGATGGAGCTGCGCGCTCAGCGTAGCCAGGCACAGGCGGAGCGTAATCTCGCCCAGGTGACGTTAACCCGTCAGCAGGCGCTGGCCAAAACGCAGGCCATCTCGAAACAGGATCTGGACACCGCTGCGACCGAGCTTGCAGTCAAGCAGGCGCAAATTGGCACCATTGACGCGCAAATCAAGCGCAATCAGGCCTCGCTGGATACGGCAAAAACCAACCTCGATTACACCAAAATCGTGGCACCAATGGCCGGGGAAGTGACGCAAATCACCACCCTCCAGGGACAAACGGTGATCGCTGCGCAACAGGCACCGAATATCCTGACGCTGGCGGATATGAGTACCATGCTGGTTAAAGCACAGGTATCTGAAGCGGATGTTATCCACCTTAAGCCGGGACAAAATGCCTGGTTTACGGTGCTGGGTGACCCGCAAACCCGCTATGAAGGCGTGCTGAAAGATATCCTGCCGACGCCGGAAAAAGTGAACGACGCCATCTTCTACTATGCCCGCTTTGAAGTGCCAAACCCGCAGGGTGTGTTGCGTCTGGACATGACCGCACAGGTACACATTCAACTGACCGGTGTGAAAAACGTGCTCACCATTCCGTTGTCTGCCCTGGGGGAATCGGCAGGCGACAGCCGCTATAAAATCAAAGTGCTGCGTGCCGGTGAAACCCGCGAACGTGAAGTCACGATTGGCGAGCGCAATGACACCGATGTGGTGATTGCCAAAGGGCTGGAAGAGGGCGAAGAAGTGGTTATCAGCGAAAGCCATCCCGGAGCCGCTAAATGACGGCATTGCTGGAGCTGAACAACATTCACCGTAGCTATCCATCAGGTGACGGGCCGGTTGATGTGCTAAAGGGGATCTCCCTGCGCGTGGAAGCGGGTGAGATGGTGGCGATTGTCGGGGCGTCTGGCTCCGGTAAATCCACGCTCATGAACATCCTTGGTTGCCTGGATAAACCTACCCGCGGCACCTATCGCGTGGCGGGGACGGATGTCTCCACGCTGGATGGCGATGCGCTGGCGAAACTTCGCCGCGAACACTTTGGGTTTATCTTTCAGCGTTATCATCTGCTTTCTCACCTGAGTGCAGCGCAGAACGTTGAAGTGCCTGCGGTGTATGCAGGCGTTGAGCGGAAAAAACGGCTGGAACGCGCGCAGGCGTTGCTGACGCGTCTTGGGCTGGCGGAGCGTGTGGATTACCAGCCGTCACAGCTTTCAGGCGGCCAGCAGCAGCGTGTGAGTATTGCACGCGCGCTGATGAACGGCGGGCAGGTGATTCTGGCGGATGAACCGACTGGTGCGCTCGACAGCCATTCTGGCGAAGAGGTGATGGCGATCCTCCACCAGCTGCGTGACCAGGGGCATACGGTGATTATCGTTACCCACGATCCGCTGGTGGCGGCACAGGCGGAACGGATCATTGAGATCCACGATGGCGAGCTGGTCAGCAACCCGCCACCGCACCCGTCAAAGGCGCCAGCACCGAAAGAGATATTGCCTGCGTCAGGCGGCTGGGGGCAGTTTGCCAGCGGTTTTCGCGAAGCCCTGACGATGGCCTGGCTGGCGATGGCGGCCAACAAGATGCGCACATTGCTCACCATGCTCGGCATCATCATCGGGATCGCCTCGGTGGTGTCGATTGTGGTGGTGGGTGATGCGGCAAAACAGATGGTGCTGACAGATATCCGGGCGATAGGCACCAATACCATTGATGTCTATCCCGGCAAAGATTTTGGCGATGACGAGCCTCAGTATCAGCAGGCGCTGAAGTACGACGACTTAATGGCGATCCAAAAACAGCCGTGGGTTAACTCCGCCACGCCTGCGGTATCGCAAAATTTACGCCTGCGCTACGGCAATATCGACGTGGCGGCCAGTGCTAACGGCGTTAACGGTGACTATTTTAACGTGTACGGGATGACCTTCAGCGAAGGGGCAACCTTTAACGCGGAACAGCTGGCTGGCCGGGCGCAGGTGGTTGTACTGGACGCCAACTCGCGCAGGCAGCTTTTCCCGGATAAGACGAATGTGGTGGGTGAGGTTATCCTGGTAGGAAATATGCCTGCCACAGTCATCGGTGTGGCGGAAGAGAAGCAGTCGATGTTTGGCAGCAGCAAGATTTTGCGCGTCTGGCTGCCCTACACCACGATATCCGGGCGGATCATGGGACAGTCCTGGCTGAACTCTATCACCGTGCGCGTGAAAGAGGGCTACGACAGCGCGCTTGCCGAACAGCAGCTTGAGCGTCTGCTGACGTTGCGCCACGGGAAGAAGGATTTCTTTACCTGGAACATGGACGGCCTGTTGAAAACGGCTGAAAAGACCACACATACTCTTCAGCTGTTCCTGACGCTGGTCGCGGTGATTTCGTTGGTTGTGGGTGGCATCGGAGTGATGAATATCATGCTGGTGTCGGTGACAGAGCGCACACGAGAGATTGGCATTCGCATGGCGGTTGGGGCCAGGGCAAGTGATGTACTGCAACAGTTTTTGATAGAAGCGGTGCTGGTGTGCCTGGTGGGCGGTGCGATGGGGATTGCCTTATCGATGATTATCGCCTTCATCTTAAAGCTCTTTTTACCCGGTTGGGAGATTGGCTTCTCGCCGGTGGCGATCCTCACGGCATTTTTGTGTTCAACCTTTACCGGTATTTTGTTTGGCTGGCTGCCGGCGCGAAACGCAGCGCGGTTAGATCCGGTGGATGCGCTGGCTCGGGAATAGCCCGAAAATAAAAATGCCAGCCGATCGGGCTGGCATTTTGCCTGCGGGATGTACACAATGAAACAGAGGGCTAAGCAACAACTTCTGCTTCGATGGGCACGATGACGCTGGCATGATTGCCCTTCGGCCCCTGGTGTACATCGAACCGAACCGATTGTCCGGCTTTGAGCGTTCTGTAACCATCCATCTGAATGGTGGAATAGTGAGCGAAGATATCCTCGCCGCCGCCTTCGGGGCAGATAAACCCAAACCCTTTGGCGTTGTTGAACCACTTAACAGTACCCATTTCCATGCTTCGACATCCTTCGTAAATCTTATAAATTAAGATGGAATGAACCGGTGGTGGAGTGGGGGCTGTTCAAAACCTCGCCATCTCACGCCTGTACAATTTAGATAAACGAAACAAGGCGTCAAGAGTTTGGCGTTGGAGTTGGGACAATAATCAACCAAAATTTGAAGCAGTTAACGCTATTGCAACAGTTTGTGACAGACATCGCGGATGACAGTAATAGATGATTGTTATCTAACATCTGAGGTAGATTCATAGTGATTATGCAAAATGGGTAAGACGAACGACTGGCTGGATTTTGACCAGCTGGCGGAAGACAAAGTGCGTGACGCGCTAAAACCGCCATCCATGTATAAAGTAATGTTAATGAACGATGATTACACGCCGATGGAATTTGTTATTGACGTGCTACAAAAGTTCTTTTCTTATGATGTAGAACGTGCAACGCAACTGATGCTTACCGTTCATTATCGTGGCAAAGCT
>Ga0153917_1000288_pt1 | contig 39474 bp, 30 predicted proteins | sample TSFL001MetaG_FD_104695 | JGI IMG/M metagenome (GOLD analysis project Ga0153917, IMG submission 104695) | Attine ant fungus gardens microbial communities from Florida, USA - TSFL001 MetaG | ecosystem: Host-associated > Fungi > Mycelium > Unclassified | place: USA: Florida, Paynes Creek Historic... | reverse complement strand
GACCGTCTACGACAACATGGCCTTCGGCATGCGGATCGCCGGCGAGAGCAAGGAGGAGATCGACCGCCGCGTGCGCTCGGCCGCCGATATCCTCCAGCTCACCCAATATCTCGACCGCCTGCCCAAGGCGCTGTCGGGCGGCCAGCGCCAGCGCGTCGCCATCGGCCGTGCCATCTGCCGCGATCCGAAGGTCTTCCTCTTCGACGAGCCGCTGTCGAATCTTGATGCCGCCTTGCGCGTCGCCACCCGCATCGAGATCGCCAAGCTCAACGAGCAGATGGCCGATACGACGATGATCTACGTCACGCACGACCAGGTGGAGGCGATGACGCTCGCCGACCGCATCGTCGTGCTCTCGGCCGGCCATATCGAGCAGGTCGGCCCGCCGCTCGAACTCTACGAGCGCCCGGCGAACCTCTTCGTCGCCCGCTTCATCGGCTCGCCCGCCATGAACATCATCCCGGCAAAGATCACCACGGCCGGTGAGACGACGGCGCTGGAACTGACCGGCGGGCGCACCTCCAGCGTCGATATCCCGACGGCGGCCTCCGAAGTCGGCAAGACGGCGAGCTTCGGCGTGCGGCCGGAAGACCTCCAGATCACCACCGGCGAGGACTTCCTCTTCGAGGGCACGGTCTCCATCGTCGAGGCGCTCGGCGAGGTGACGCTGCTCTATATCGAGGGCCTCGTGCCGGGCGAGCCGATCATCGCGAAGATCCCCGGCATCCTCGCCGTCAGGCGCGGCGACAAGGTCCGCTTCACCGCCGACAAGGCGCGGCTGCATCTCTTCGACGCGGCCGGGAACAGCTATCGCGCGGCCTGAGCGCTGGCGCTGAGACAGGGAACGGGCGGCAGGATTTCGCCTTGCCGCTCAACCCGTTATTAAGCCTTGCCGGGCTAGCTTTCCCCGCAAATCGAAAGTGCCGGGGCAGCAGGCGGATGAGCATCTATGGGCAAGGGCAGCGGGGCAGCTACCTGAACAAGGAAGAGTCCTTCATGTACGATCGGGAAAAGTCCTTCCCGATGGAGGATACCTGCAACGAGGCCCGCATCGAGTTCACCGAGAGCGGCGGGCTCGTCAACCTCGTCTCCCGCCGTGGCATCATCACCAAGCTCTCGCGCAGCGGCGCCGTCATCACCATGACGACCAAGTTCCAGCTGCCGCGCAATTTCTACCTCGACATCGTCAGCGCCCGCATCCCGATGATCGGATGCCTGACGCAGCGCATCTATACGAACGACGTGGTGGAAGCCCGCTTCCTGCGGCTCCTGTCCGACAAGGACCTGCAGCGCATCTTCGTCTACTCGACGCATCGGAACCATCAGGGCCGGACGCTGGATATCTATAGCTGAGGGTTTGGGAGGCGCTGCCCCTCATCCCGCTGCCGTTTCCCATGAATTGAAGGAAATCCGCGCGGCAATGTCCCTTCTCCCCGCCTGCGGGGAGAAGGTGGCCGGCAGGCCGGATGAGGGGCCGCCCGCCTGACTACGCGAACAGCACGCTCGCCCCATGGTCCGCCGTCCCCGCAATCGCGCGGAAGGGTGCGAAGAGCTCGCGGCCCATGCCGAATTCGTTGCCGGAAAGATCGGCCGTCGCCTGCGGGCGGGCGGCGAATTCGGCGGGGTCCACCAGAACCTCGATGGTGCCATGGGCGGCGTCGAGCCGGATCGTGTCGCCGCTGCGGATGCGGCCGATCGGGCCGTTGTCGACCGCTTCGGGCGTCACGTGGATGGCGGCCGGGACCTTGCCGGAGGCGCCGGACATGCGGCCATCGGTGAGCAGCGCCACGCGCTGGCCGCGGTCCTGCAGGATGCCGAGCACGGTGGTCAGCTTGTGCAGCTCCGGCATGCCGTTGGCCTTCGGGCCCTGGAAGCGGACGACCGCGATGAAGTCCCCCGTCAGCTCGCCGTTCTTGAAGGCGACATTGAGTTCCTGCTGGTCATGGAAGACCTTGGCCGGCGCCTCGATGACATGGCGCTCCGGCTTGACGGCGGAGATCTTGATCACCGCCTTGCCGATATTGCCGGTCAGCATCTTCAGGCCGCCGGTCGGCTGGAAGGGCGCCTCGATGCTGGCGAGGATCTTCGGATCGTGGCTGACCTTCGGTGCCGGCTCGCGGCGCACGCTGCCGTTCTCGCCGAGCCTCGGATCGATCGTATAGGCCTGCAGGCCCTGGCCGTAGACCGTGCGCACGTCGTCATGCAGCATGCCGGTCTTCAGCAGTTCCTGGATGAGGAAGCCCATGCCGCCGGCGGCATGGAAATGGTTCACGTCGGCAAGGCCGTTCGGATAGACGCGGGCGAGCAGCGGCACGACGTCGGAAAGGTCGGAAATATCCTTCCAGGTCAGCACGATGCCGGCGGCGCGTGCCATGGCGATGAGGTGCAGCGTGTGGTTGGTCGAGCCGCCGGTGGCGTGGAGGCCCACGACGCCGTTGACGATGGAGCGCTCGTCGATCATCTCGCCGGCCGGGGTGAACTCGTTGCCCCCGGCGGTGATGGCGAGCGCGCGCTTGGCGGCTTCCTTGGTCAGCGCGTCGCGCAGCGGCGTGCCGGGATTGATGAAGGAGGCGCCGGGCATGTGGAAGCCCATGATCTCCATCAGCATCTGGTTGGAATTGGCGGTGCCGTAGAAGGTGCAGGTGCCGGGGCCGTGATAGGATTTGGATTCGGCCTCCAGCAGCTCGGCGCGGCCGGCCTTGCCTTCCGCATAGAGCTGGCGCACGCGGGCCTTCTCGTCGTTCGGCAGGCCGGAGGTCATGGGTCCGGCGGGGATGAAGACGGCCGGCAGGTGGCCGAAGGTCAGCGCCGCGATGGTGAGGCCCGGCACGATCTTGTCGCAGACGCCAAGATAGACGACCGAATCGAACATGTTGTGCGAGAGGCCGACGCCCGCCGCCATGGCGATGAGGTCGCGCGAGAAGAGCGAGAGCTCCATGCCCGGCTGGCCCTGGGTGACGCCGTCGCACATGGCCGGCACGCCGCCGGCGACCTGCGCCACGCCGCCCGCCTCCCGCGCGGCCTCGCGGATCAGCGCCGGATAGGTCTCGAAGGGCTGGTGGGCCGAGAGCATGTCGTTATAGGCGGTGATGATGCCGAGGTTGGGGACGCGGTCGCCGGCGAGCGCGTCCTTCTCGGCGGGGGAACAGACCGCAAAGCCGTGCGCGAGGTTGCCGCAGGAGAGCACGGCGCGGTGCACGCCCTTGGAGGCGGCGGCCTGCACGCGCTCCAGATAGGGCAGGCGGTGCGGCTTGGAACGTTCGACGATGCGGACGGTAATGGCTTCGATGCGTTTGTCGGCGGACATGGGGTCTATCCTGACTTTCTCGATTGCATTCTTGCACGGCAAGGCGAGCGGGAAAGCTGCGCCATCCGCGGGGGCAATGGCGTCTCTCGACGCCGGTCATGTTCGGCTTCAGCCGGCCGGGTGCTCTAGGGCGCCCAGTAGATATCGAGCGGCGTCGCCGCGCGCCGGAGAATGGCGCGGATCGGCATGTCGGCCTCCGGTCCGTCCTCCTTGGCGGCGGAAAGAACGTCCATCTTGCCCTGGCCCTCGATATGCAGCACCAGAAGGCGGGCATCCTGAAGGCTGGTGAAGGTGAAGGTGAGGCGGGTTTCGCCCGCGCCCTCCGCTTCCATGGTGATCACGCCGCGCGGCGTCTCGGATGAGATCGCCTCTGCAAGGTTGCTGCCGCCGGGGAAGAACGAGGCCGTATGGCCGTCCGTTCCCATGCCGAGAATGGCGACGTCGAAGGGATGGCCGAGGCTTGCGGCATCGGCGGAGGCGATCTTCGCCGCCTCTTCCGCGCTGCCGGCATCCCGGTAGAGCGGCAGGAAGGCGGCTGCCTTTGCCTTGCCCTGCAGCAGGTTGTCGGCGACGAGCAGGTGGTTCGAGCGCGGATTGTCGGCCGGCACGAAGCGCTCGTCGACGAGCGTGACCGTCACCTTGCTCCAGTCGATGTCGCGGGTGGAAAGCGCCTTGAAGAAGGCCTTGGGCGTCGAGCCGCCGGATACCGCGATGGTCGCGCGGCCACGCGCGGCGATGCCGTCCGCGAGCGCGGCGGAAACCCGGTCCGCCAGCCCCTCGGCCAATGCCGCGCCATCCTTGAATTCATGCAGTTGCGCGCTCATCGGGCTTCCTTACGTTTCGTGCCAGGTGCGGCCGTCGCGCTCGATGAGGGCGATGGCCTGGCTCGGGCCCCAGGTGCCGGCGGTGTAGCCCTGAGCCTGCTGGCCGGTCGCTTCCCATGCCTTCAGGATCGGGTCGACCCAGCGCCATGCGGCTTCCACCTCGTCGCGGCGCATGAAGAGCGTCTGGTTGTTGCGGATGACGTCGAGCAGCAGGCGCTCGTAGGCGTCGGCATTGCGCGCGTCGAAGGCCTCGGCGAAGCTCATGTCGAGAGAGACATTGCGCAGGCGCATGCCGCCCGGGCCGGGGTCCTTGATCATCAGCGACTGCTTGACGCCCTCGTCCGGCTGCAGGCGGATGATGAGCTGGTTGGCCTCGATGCGGCCCGCCGAAGGATCGAAGATCGAATGCGGGATCGGCTTGAAGGTGATGACGATCTCGGACATGCGCGTGGCAAGCCGCTTGCCCGTGCGGATGTAGAAGGGCACGCCCGCCCAGCGCCAGTTGCCGATCTCGGCCTTGATGGCGACGAAGGTCTCCGTGTTGGAGACGCCGCCTTCCAGCTCTTCGAGATAGCCCTTGACCGGGCCGCCCGAGGAGGCGCCGGCGCGGTACTGGCCGCGCACCGTCAGGCGCTCGACATTGTACTGGTCGATCGGCTTCAGCGCACGCAGCACCTTGAGCTTCTCGTCGCGCACGGCCTCGGCGTCCATGGACGAGGGCACTTCCATCGCCACGAGGCAGAGAAGCTGGAGGATGTGGTTCTGCACCATGTCGCGCAGCGCGCCGGCCTTGTCGTAGTAGCCCGCGCGGCTTTCGAGGCCGACCGATTCGGCGACCGTGATCTGCACATGGTCGATATGGGCGGAGTTCCACAGCGGCTCGTAGAGCGCGTTGGCGAAGCGCAGCGCCATCAGGTTCTGCACCGTCTCCTTGCCGAGATAATGGTCGATGCGGAAGATCTGCTCTTCGTGGAAGACCTTGCCGATCGTGTTGTTCAGCTCGTTGGCGGAGGCAAGGTCGCGGCCGATCGGCTTTTCGACGACGATGCGCGTCTGCTTGGTGATCAGCTTGTGGTCGCGGATCTTTTCCGAGATGTCGCCGAAGATGGCGGGCGCGACGGCGAGGTAGAAGGCGCGCACGCGGTCCTTGCCCTCGTCCAGCAGGGCTTTCAGCTTGTCCCAGCCCTGGTCGGACTTGGCGTCGACCGCGACGTAGAACAGCCGGTCGCAGAAGATCCTGACCTGCTCGTCGTCGAATTCGCCGGCCTTCAGATGTTCCTTCAGCGCATCGACGGCGAACTTGCGGTATTCCGCATCCGTGAAGGCGGTGCGCGACGCGCCGATGATGCGCGTCGGGTCCGAAAGCTGGCCGGCGAGCTGCCGGTGGTAGAGGGCCGGAAGGAGCTTGCGTTCCGCAAGGTCGCCGGTTCCGCCGAAGACGACATAGTCGAAGGGGTCAACGGGAATGATCTGGCTGCTCATCGGATATCTCGATCTCGTTCTGTTGGCGGGTGTTATAATCTAATCGATTTAAAAACGCCAGCGTGCAACGCAACAAAATCGGTGTTTCCATTCGATCAGAGCCTGTCGCGCAGCGCGTACCACGTCATGGCGAGGAACAGAAGCGGCGAACGGAAGCGCTGACCGCCCGGAAAGGCCGGAATCTTCAGGGCCTTCATCAGGTCGAGATCGCTGCTGCCGCCGGTTACCTCGTCGGCATAGAGCTTGCCGCAATAGTTTGACAGCATGACGCCATGGCCGGAATAGCCGCCGATGGTGGTGATGCCGGGCATGACCTCGCGCACATAGGGCTTGCGCGGCATGGTGATGCCGACGGAGCCGCCCCAGGCATGGGTGAGCTCGATGCCCTTCAGTTCAGGATAGACTTCCTCGATCTGCCGGCGGATCGGCGGCGTCATGTCGTCGAGGTTTTCCGAATAGGCTTCGCGGCCGCCGAAGAGCAGCCGGCCGTCGCGGGTCTTGCGGAAATAGCGCACGACGAACCGCGTGTCGGCGATGGCCTCGCCGCCGGGAATGACCGAGGGGAACCCGTCGAGCGGCGCCGTCGCGCCGATGAAGGAGCGGATCGGCATGACATGCGCTGCCGTCTTCGGCTCCAGATCGCCGATATAGGCATTGCAGGCGATCAGCGCCTTGTCGGCGCGGATCGTGCCCTTCGCGGTGGCGATCACTGCCTTGCCGCCGGCACGCTCGATCTTCAGCGCAGGGGTCTTTTCATGCAGGCTGGCGCCGGCGGCCTGCGCGGCGCGGGCGACGCCGACCAGCAGCTTCATCGGGTGGATATGGCCGGTGCCGGTGTCGCGGATGCCGAAGAAGAAGCGCTTCGAGCCGACGCGCTCCTCCGTCTCCGCCCGGTCCATGTAGGTCATGTGCGGATAGTCGTAGCGCGTCGCGGCGATTTCGACGTGGTCGCGGAAATCCTTCTCGAAGCTCGCCTTATGGCTGACATTGAGCTGGCCGGGCACATAGTCGATGTCGAGGTTCTGCGAAGCGGCGAAATCGTGGATATGGCGCTTGGCGTCCTCGGCCATGTCGAAGAGGGCCTTTGCGCGTTCGTAGCCGAGTTCGGCTTCCAGTTCCTCCGCCTCGGCGCGCTGGCCGGTGCCGAGCTGGCCGCCATTGCGCCCGGAAGCGCCGTCGCCGAAGCGGTGCGCCTCGATGAGCGTGACGCGGACGCCTTTCCGCGCGAGATTGTAGGCGGCCTGCAGGCCGGTGAAGCCGCCGCCGACGATGGCGACATCGGTCTCGACGGAGCCGTCGAGGGGCGCATATTCGGGACGCTCGCCGACGCTCGCCTCATACCAGGAGATGCCGGGGGAAATCGGGCTTTGCCAGGGCATTGCACACACTCGTATTCAAGAGGGTGCAGCGGCGCGCCGGGGCGCCGCCGCTCTCAGGGTCTGGTCTCTTGCAGCGGCCCGGACCGCCGGCCGCTCAGACGTTGAGCAGCAGGAACTCGCGTTCCCAGGGGCTGATCACCTGCATGAAGGTCTCGAACTCGCCCCGCTTGACGCCGGCATAGAGGCCGATGAACTCGGCGCTCAGCACCTCGGCCAGAGCCGGATCGGATTCGAGCAGCGACACGGCCTCAAGCAGGCCGCGCGGCAGGTCGATAGAGCCCTCGTTGGCGGTGTCCTCCGTCGGCGCGGTCGGCTCGAGCTTGTTCATGATGCCGAGCAGGCCGCAGCCGAGCGAGGCCGCGAGCGCCAGATAGGGGTTGGCGTCCGAGCCCGGCAGCCGGTTCTCGATGCGCCGCGCCGCGGCATCCGATACCGGCACGCGGAAGGCCGTCGTGCGGTTGTCGTAGCCCCAGGCATTGTTGACGGGCGCCGACATGTCGGGCGTCAGGCGCCGGTAGGAATTCACGTAGGGCGCCATCATGACCAGCGTCTTCGGCACATAGGCCTGCATGCCGCCAATGAAGTGGAAGAACTCCTGCGAGGCCGATCCGTCCGGATTGGAGAAGACGTTCCGGCCGGTCTCGATCTCCACCACGGACTGATGGATGTGCATGGCCGAGCCCGCCTGTCCCTGCATGGGCTTGGCCATGAAGGTGGCGTAGATGCCGTGCTTCATCGCCGCTTCGCGGATCGTGCGCTTGAACAGGAACACCTGGTCGGCAAGCTCGACGGGATCGCCGTGGCGCAGGTTGATCTCAAGCTGCGCCGGGCCCTCCTCGTGGATCAGGGTATCGATCTCGAGCCCCTGCTTTTCGGAGAAGTGGTAGATGTCGTCGATCAGCTCGTCGAATTCGTTGATGCCGGCGATGGAATAGCCCTGGCCGCCCTGGATGGCGCGACCGGAGCGGCCCTTCGGCGGATGCAGCGGATAGTCCGGGTCGTCATTGACGGCGACGAGGTAGAACTCGATTTCCGGCGCCACCACCGGCTTCCAGCCGCGGTCGCTATACATCTTGACGACGTTTTTCAGCACGTTGCGCGGCGTGTAGGGCACGTTCTCGCCGGTCGAGCCGACGATGTCGCAGATGACCTGCGCGGTCGGATCGGTCTCCCACGGCACGACGGAAAGCGTCGAAAGATCCGGCACGAGCTTCAGGTCGCTGTCGCGCGGCTCGTAGCGGAAATTGCCGGTCTCCTCCGGATAGTCGCCGGAGATCGTGTGGCGGTAGAGCGCCGATGGCAGCGCCAGCGAGGTGTTCGAGGTGAACTTCGACGACGGCATCATCTTGCCGCGCGGCACCCCTGCAAGGTCCGGCGTGATGCATTCGATGTCTTCGATGCCGCGGGCGCGAAGCCAGTCTGCGGCGTCCTTCCAGGTCTTTACCCCGCGCGGCACGCTGATGGCGGGAGGGATTTTAGAGGAGCGTGCGGCCTTTTCGATGGTGGGGGTAACGACTTTCTTTTTGGACGGCATGAGACACCGGGTTTGGTTGACGATGCGCCATCATAGCCGGAGTTTGACCCTTGGCTAGCTCCCCCCGGGGGGTAGAAAAGACGATTTTTCAGGAATTTGCGCGCTTTTCGCCGGTTGACTTTCGCTCGCGATGGCCGAAAGGAAGGCGAAACGGGGATCGGACACGTGGCGGAACGGCGGGACGTTGTCATCATCGGAGCGGGCGCGGCGGGTATGATGTGCGCCATCGAGGCAGGCCGGCGCGGCCGCCGCGTGCTGGTGCTCGACCATGCCCGCGCGCCCGGCGAGAAGATCCGCATTTCCGGCGGTGGCCGCTGCAACTTCACCAATCTCCATGCCGGACCGAAGAATTTCCTCTCGGCCAATCCGCATTTCTGCAAGTCGGCGCTCGCCCGCTACACGCCGCGCGATTTCCTCGACCTCGTCGAGCGCCACCGCATTCCCTGGCACGAAAAGACGCTCGGCCAGCTCTTCTGCGACAATTCGGCGAAAGACATCATCGCCATGCTGCTGGCGGAGATGAAGGCCGTCGGCGCGGACCTGCGTCTTTCCACGTCGATCGGTGCCGTCGAGCATGACGGTGCATCCTTCCGGGTCGTCACTGAAAACGGAACGTTGGACGCGGCATCGCTGGTGATCGCGACCGGCGGCAAGTCGATCCCCAAGATGGGCGCCACCGGGTTTGCCTACCGCATCGCCGAGCAGTTCGGCCTGCCTCTGGTCGAAACGCGCGCCGGCCTCGTCCCGCTGATGCTCGATCCGGCGACGCTCGCCGCCCATGAGGGCCTGCCCGGCGTTTCGGTGGAGGTCGTCGCCCGCCACGGGCGGACGGAGTTCCGCGAGGCGGCGCTCTTCACCCATCGCGGCCTCAGCGGCCCTGCCATCCTGCAGATATCGTCTTACTGGCGGGAGGGCGAGGAGATTGCCCTGACGATCCGTCCGGACGTGGATTTTGCCGCCATCATCGCCGCCGCCCGGCGGCAGAACGGCCGCCAGGCGCTGCAGACCGTGCTGGCCGAGCACATGCCGAAGAAGCTGGCGCAGCTCCTCGTCACCGAGCTCGGCATCGACGGCCCGCTCGCCGAGCAGTCGGGAAAGCGTATCGAGGCGCTCGTCCAGCGCCTTCGCGACTGGCGCCTGCGCCCGCCGGCCTCGGAAGGCTACCGCACGGCGGAAGTCACCCTCGGCGGCGTCGATACCGCCGCGCTCGATTCGCGCAGCATGGCGGCGAAGGCGGTGCCGGGGCTCCATTTCGTCGGCGAGGCGGTGGACGTCACCGGCTGGCTCGGCGGCTACAATTTCCAATGGGCCTGGGCCTCGGGCTTTGCCGCGGGGCAGGTGGCCTGACGGGCATTTACCATCCTTTAAGGCCTTGCGGCGGATGCTGTCCAAGGTCGGCGTTTCCGGGCTTTCCAGCCTGACGGGCGGAAAGCGGGGACAACATGATGTGGCCGGCTGGCCGGTTGATCCGGATTGCCTGTATCTCGTAACGGAGTGTCGCCGCATGCCCGCCAGAAACCGCCAAGCCCGCGCCCTCGCCATCGCCGCCACCGCCGGGGAGAGCCGTCGCCGGCTTGCCGCCGTCGGCATCAATTGCGCCCTCGCCGCCGGCCTCCTCGCGCTGCTCGCCATGCTGGCGTTCTGAGGGCAGCCGGTTGTCATAAATCGGTTTAAAAAGTGAGAGAATTTTAAAGATTGCCGCCGAATATCGCCGGATAGGGTTCCGGATGCCGCGTCGCCGTGAGGGTTGCCGCGCGGCTGGCAATGACTGCTCCCCCGGATGCGCGGCATTGCGGCCGCATGAAAGTCGGTAATCCGGCGTCCGAATCCTGGGGAGGCCCGAAAAGGGCAGGGGTGGAGCACGCCGACAACGGATGTTCCGCCATGTTCATTGATAAGATTCTCGCCCGCTTCAAGATCCAGACCAAGGTTCTTGTCTTCATCCTGCCATTCGTTCTCAGCATCTGCGCGGTCGGCTTCACCGGCCTTTACGCGTCCGGCCTGTTGCAGGGCCGCATGGAGATTTCCAACAGCGTCCTCCAGTCGCTGAGCGGCTTCAAGGACGTCTATGCCGGCATGAACCGGTTCCTGCGCGAGACCTCCGAGGAAAGCCGCGACGCCGTGCACGAGCGGCTGAGCGCGCAGGGCGCCGTCCTGCAGGCGACGATGGATGCGCTGGCGCCCGACGCCGACAAGTCGCGCCTTATCGATGCGCAGGCCCAGACGAAGGATATCGAGGCCCGCATGGACGGCCTCTGGGCGCTCTATGTGCAGGAAAACGACCTGCACGGTGCGATGGGCAACACCCTCAATGCTCTCGGCGCCGACCAGGTGAAGATCCTCGACGAGGCCACCAAGCTCCAGCGCTCCGTGCGGCAGAACGAGAATGCCGCCAAGAGCATGCTGCGCGAGGCCGAACGCCTGACCAATGCCAGCAAGTTCTTCGCCGATTTCCTCGCCGATTTCGGCAAGGGCGCAACCCCTGAGGAGCAGCTCAAGCTCGTCAAGGAACGCTATCCGCTCATTTCCAAGACCGAGCGCTCGATCACGACGATCCTGCCGAAGAGCCAGAAGGTCGTTTCCATCACCATCCGCAACACGATCGACGAGCTCGGCGGCTTCCTGTCGTCCTCCGATCCGGCGGCCGTCACCATTCCGGACATCGCGCGGCGCGTCAGCCGCTTCCGCCAGGTCGCCATCCAGCTCCAGGGCGCGGCCGGCGAGAAGATGCGCGAGGCGACACGCCTCTTCACCGAGCTCGACGAGCCGATCATCAAGTCCGAGGCGATCCTCGCCGCCACGCGCAAGCTCGTTTCCACCATCGACGACATCAAGGTCGGTGCCGCGCGCTTCCTCGGCCAGACGTCGGACACCAACCGCGTCAAGCTGCTCGGCCATCTCGCCATCCTGCGCATCGACATGAAGGGCCTGCGCGGCAGCGCGAGCGGCCTTGAGTTCTTCGATACGGTCGGCGAGAGCCTGTCGCCGATGCTGGAGCGGATGGAGGCCGACAGCGCCGCCCTCGTGAAGATCAGCACCGAGCGCGCCGCCGATTTCGAGGCCGCCGGCCAGTCGATCGACACGATCTGGAACCTCCTCAGCCAGTTCGCCGAGGAGCAGAAAACCAGCGCCGGCACCGAGCGCGAGAAGGCCAACCAGGTCTCGGTGCTCGCGACCGTCGCGGGCGCGGCCATCGCCATCCTCGCCGGCATCGCGCTGGTGCTGACGCTGAAGGGGCCGATCGGCCAGATCACCGGCGCCATGCGCCGGCTTGCCGACGGCTTCCTCGACACGGGCATTTCCGGCGAAGGCCGCGCCGACGAGATCGGCGACATGGCCCGCGCGCTCGGCGTCTTCAAGGAGAACGCCCTGTCGAAGATCCGCATCGAGGAGGAGAGCGAGCAGCAGCGCGCCGCGGCGGAAGCCGAGCGCGCCCGCAACGACGCCGAAAAGCAGTCTCTCGACCGCGAGATCGACTTCGCCGTCAATGCCCTCGCCGCCGGTCTCGGCCGTCTTGCGCAGGGCGACCTGTCGCGCCAGATCGACACGCCCTTCAACGGCCGCCTCGAGCAGCTCCGCCAGGACTTCAACGTCTCGCTCGTCCGCCTTCAGGATACGCTCGGCCAGATCCGCACCAATGCGCTGTCGATCCAGCGCAGCGGCTCGGACATGCTGCAATCGGCCGATGCGCTCTCCAAGCGCACCGAATCGCAGGCCTCCTCGCTGGAGGAGACGGCGGCTGCCGTGGAGCAGATCACCGCCACCGTGCGCTCCTCCGCCGAGCGGGCGCATGAGGCGAACCTCGTCGTCGGCACGACGAAGCGCAGCGCCGACAGCTCCGCCGAGGTCGTCAGCAACGCGATCGCCGCCATGGGCCGCATCGAGGGCGCCTCGCGCCAGATCGAGCAGATCATCGAGGTGATCGACGATATCGCCTTCCAGACCAACCTCCTGGCGCTCAATGCCGGCATCGAGGCCGCCCGCGCCGGCGAGGCGGGCAAGGGCTTTGCGGTCGTCGCGCAGGAAGTGCGCGAGCTGGCCCAGCGTTCGGCCAGCGCCGCCCGCGAGATCAAGGGCCTCATCGAGAAGTCGACGAGCGAGGTCAGCGCCGGCGCGCATCTCGTGCAGGAGACCGGCTCCGTGCTCGCCTCGATCAGCCAGCAGATCGTCACCGTCAGCCAGCATGTGGACATGATGGCGACGGCAAGCCGCGACCAGGCGGCGGCGCTGCAGGAGGTCAACGGCTCCGTCAACCAGATGGACCAGATGACCCAGCAGAACGCCTCGATGGTCGACCTGACGACCGCCGCAAGCCGCAAGCTGGCGGGCGACGCCGACACGCTGATGATGCTGGTCGAGCAGTTCCGCCTGGAGGCGAACGAAGAGGTGCTGTACCGCGCGGCCTGATCACCGCCGCACAGGAAACGAACCCCCGGCGCGCAGAGAGCCCGCCGGGGGTTTTTGCTGCTTCACGGCGGGCAAGAGCGGCCTGTGACAAACCGAGGACGCATTCGCGGCTATCATCCGGGTGGTGTGAACCATCCAGGCCCTGAGGCAAACGCAATATCAGGGCTTGCAACGGAGGTTGTCATGACCGGAACGAACACATTCGCCCTCGCTTTCGCCCTGATGCTCGGGATGGCGCTGCCTGCGCTGGCGGACCAGCCCGGCGCCGACTGGATGCCGCTCGAAGAGGTCGTCGGGAAACTGAAGGCCGCCGGCTACACGGCGATCCATCAGATCGAAGCCGACGACGGACGTTGGGAAGGAGAGGGCATGAAGAACGGCACACGAATGGAGTTCAGCGCGGACCCCCGCACCGGCGCGATCCTGACGGAGCACCCGGACAACTGACCGCCTCGCGCATTTCCAACGCGCGAGGCCATGAAAGCGGCCGCCGATCTGCAAGGCGCTCGAAACGAAAAATCCCCGGCGCAGGGAACGCCGGGGATTTCCTTTCGACCGGATGTCTGCCTGTCAGCCGCGGCCCTGCGTCACGATGACCGGGATCAGCAGGTCGCCCCAGTTGCCCTCGCCGCCGTGGTGACGGGCGGAGCGGACGAGCTCCACCGAGACGCCGGCCTCGACCGCCTTCATGACGGACTGGTTGAGGCGGTGCAGGTCGTTGGCGACCATGCGGATCATGGCCTGCTGGTCGGGGGTCATTGCGGAAGCCTGTTCTTCGGCTCGTTCCTTGACGCGGGTCTGGACTGTCATGGCATTTCTCCTCTTGTAACGGGGTTCTTGAAAGTGAATTGAAAGGCTTATTCGGCGGCCGGGCGGAACTGCTCGTGCTCGGTCGATTCATGCATGGCGGTCGTCGAGGACTGGCCGCCGGTGATGGCCATCGAGACGGCGTCGAAATAGCCGGTGCCGACTTCGCGCTGGTGTTTTGTCGCGGTGTAGCCGTTGGCCTCTGCGGCGAATTCCGCTTCCTGCAGTTCGGAGTAGGCGGCCATCTGGCGCTCCTTGTAGCCGCGGGCCAGCTCGAACATGCCGTAGTTGAGCTGGTGGAAGCCGGCGAGCGTGATGAACTGGAACTTGTAGCCCATTGCGCCGAGCTCGCGCTGGAACTTCGCGATGGTCGCGTCGTCGAGGTTCTTCTTCCAGTTGAACGAGGGCGAGCAATTGTAGGCGAGCAGCTTGCCGGGATGCGCCTTGTGCACCGCCTCGGCGAACCTGCGGGCCTGTTCGAGGTCCGGCTTGCCGGTCTCCATCCAGATCAGGTCGCAATGCGGGGCATAGGAGATGGCGCGGGCGATGCACGGTTCGATGCCGTTCTTGACGTTGTAGAAGCCTTCGACCGTGCGGCCCTTGTCCGTGTCGACGAAGGGCTGGTCGCGCTCGTCGATGTCGGAGGTCAGGAGCTTTGCGGCTTCGGCATCCGTGCGGGCGACGATCAGCGTCGGCACGCCCATGACGTCGGCGGCAAGGCGCGCGGCATCGAGGTTGCGGATATGGGCGGCGGTCGGGATGAGAACCTTGCCGCCGAGATGGCCGCACTTCTTTTCGGAGGCGAGCTGGTCCTCGAAGTGGACACCCGCGGCGCCTGCCTCGATGAAGGCCTTCATGATCTCGAAGGCGTTGAGCGGGCCGCCGAAGCCGGCCTCCGCGTCGGCGACGATGGGGGCGAACCAAGTGTCGACCGAAAGGCCATTGCCTTCCGCCGTCTCGATCTGGTCGGCGCGCTGGAGCGTGCGGTTGATGCGCTTGGCCAGTTCCGGCGCGGCATTGGCCGGATAGAGCGACTGGTCGGGATACATGGCCGAGGCGGTATTGGCGTCGGCGGCGACCTGCCAGCCGGAGAGATAGATCGCCTTCAGGCCGGCGCGGACCATCTGCATGGCCTGGTTGCCCGAGAGCGCGCCGAGCGCATTGACGAAGTCTTCCTCGTGGATGAGCTTCCAAAGGCGGTTCGCGCCGTTCTCGGCCAGCGTATGGCGGATCTGGACCGAGCCGCGCAGCTTCTCGACCGTCTCGGCCGTATAGGGGCGTTCGACGCCGTCGAACCGGCCCTTCGGCGCGCTCGGGACGAGGTTGTAAAAATCGGTCATGATATCCTCCGGTATGATGTCTCTGGATCGGGATGTCGCTGTCTTGCTGCCCCGATTTCATGTGACAGTATTTACATCGCAGCGCACAATACGGCGAGGGAAAACCGGAAAATCAGCGGGATAATCGGGTAATGATGTCTTGTCTTTGACAAAGCGGCTCTGTAAAAAAGTAAAATCTGTAAAATTGACAGCGCGGCCGATCGTGTAAAGGATTTGACACATGGCGGAGAACAAGATCTTTGCCGGGCCGAAGGTCCGGCGCATCCGCAACGTGCTCGGCCTCACCCAGACGGCGATGGCGGAAGGCCTGTCGATCTCGCCCTCCTATCTCAACCTCATCGAGCGCAACCAGCGGCCGCTGACCGTGCAGCTCCTCCTGCGCCTTGCCTCCGTCTACAAGGTGGACCTGGACGAGTTGCAGGGCGAGAGCGCCGGCAATGCGCGTCAGCTCCGCGAGGTCTTCGCCGATCCGCTATTGGCCGGCGAGCTGCCGGGCGATCACGAGCTGGTGGAGATCGCCGATGCCGCACCGAACGTGGCGAGCGGCATAATGAAACTCTACCGTGCCTATCGCGAGCAGGCCGCGCGCCTGACCGACCTTGCCGACGTCCTCGCGCGCGAAGGTCATGCCACCACGCTGTCAGGCACGCTGCTGCCGATGGACGAGGTGCGCGACAAGCTGGAAAGCCGCCCCAATTATTTCGGCGCCATCGACGAGGCGGCCGAGCGCTTCCATGCGGCGCTGGCGCCGGGCGACGACCTCGCATCGGCGCTCAAGGGCTGGCTGCGCAAGGAGCATGGCGTCGTCGTGCGCCTCCTGCCGGTCCACACCATGCCGAACCTGCGCCGCCGCTTCGACCGGCACTCCATGCGGCTCTTCCTCTCCGAGCGCCTGTCGCCCTTCGACCAGCTGCGCGAGATCGCCATGGAGACGGTGCAGCTCGCCTTGCAGGACGAGATTTTCGCCGAGCTCGATCTTCTGGCCTTCACGACGGCGGAGGCCAGGCGCATCGCCCGCTTCGAGCTGGCGCGCTACGCCGCCCATGCGCTGATGATGCCCTACGAGGCTTTCCATTCCACGGCGCAGCGCGTGCGCTACGATATCGACGTGCTGCGCTCGCGCTTTTCCGTTTCCTACGAGCAGGCGGCGAACCGGCTCACCATGCTGCAGCGGCCGGGAAAGGCGGGTGTGCCCTTCTTCATGCTGGAGATCGACAATGCCGGCCATCGCTTCCGGCGGGCGGGTGCGCAGGGCTTTCCGCAGGCGCGCTTCGGTGGCGGCTGTCCCAAGCTCGGCGTCCATGCCGCCTTTTCCCAGCCCGGGCAGATCCTCGTCGACCGGGTGGAGATGCCGGACGGCGGCGCGTTCCTGACGGTCTCGCGGACGCTGGAAGGGCCGCAGGCCGCCTTCGCCGAGCGGGTGCGCCGCACGGCGCTGCTGGTCGGCTGCGATGCCGCCCATGCAGAGGAGACCGTCTATGGCGAGGCGGCGGGGCGAGGGGACGCGATCGCGGTCGGCGCCGCCTGCCGGCTGTGCGAGCGGCAGGGCTGTCTTGCCCGCGCCGAGCCGCCGGTCACGCGCCCGCTCGGGCTGGACGAAATGGTCGCCGGCCTCAGCCTTTTCGACTTCCAGTAAATTTCCGCTTGATTTCCGACAAGGATGCGGTTTGAAATATGATAGGAATGGGAACAATGTGATATAAAAATTCGCTCTATGTTTGCGTGAATGCAGCTTGTCGCCTCTCGAAAAACAACCATAATCGGCGACTGTTCTTCTACGAACTCATAGGCCCGTGAAAGAAACTGGGAGATAAATCAATGATAAGGCATACTCTTTGGGCGACGGCCGCGGCCGCGGCGTTTTTGGTTGCCGGCGGTGCGTTTGCACAGGAAAAAGTGGTCAACGTTTACAACTGGTCCGACTATATCGACAGTTCGATCATCGACGATTTCACCAAGGAAACCGGCATCAAGGTCGTCTACGACGTCTATGACTCGAACGAGATCCTCGAGACGAAGCTCCTGGCCGGCGGCACGGGCTACGACGTGGTCGTTCCGACCAACACCTTCCTCCAGCGCCAGATCGCAGCGGGCGTCTACCAGAAGCTCGACAAGTCCAAGCTGCCGAACCTCAAGAACATGTGGGACATGGTGGCCGAGCGCATGCAGCCGTTCGACCCGGGCAACGAATATTCCATCAACTACATGTGGGGCACGATCGGCATCGGCTTCAACAAGGCCAAGATCAAGGAAGCGCTCGGCACCGACGAGGTCGATAGCTGGAAGGCGGTCTTCGATCCGGAATATGCCGCCAAGCTCAAGGATTGCGGCATCAACTTCCTCGATTCACCGACCGACATGATCCCGGTCGTGCTGGCCTATCTCGGCCTCAATCCAGACAGCCATGACCCGGCCGATATCGCCAAGGCCGAGGAAGCGCTGCTGAAGGTTCGCCCCTTCGTCCGCAAGTTCCATTCCTCGGAATTCATCAACGGCCTTGCCAACGGCGATATCTGCGCCGCGGTCGGCTGGTCCGGCGATATCTTCCAGGCGCGCGATCGCGCCGATGAGGCCAAGAACGGCGTGGAAGTCGGCTATGCCATCCCGAAGGAAGGCACGCAGATGTGGTTCGACCAGATGGCCATTCCCGCCGACGCGCCGCATGTCGAAGAGGCGCATGCCTTCCTCAACTATATCATGCGCCCGGAAGTCATCGCCAAGTCGACGGAATACGTCCACTACGCCAACGGCAACAAGGCCTCGCAGGCGCTGCTGCCGGAAGACATCATCAAGGATCCGACGATCTATCCGGATGACGAGACCTTGAAGAAGCTCTTCACCAACACGACGCTGGATTCCAAGACGCAGCGCGTGTTCACGCGAACCTGGACCAAGATCGTGACCGGCCAGTAACCGGCTCGATAAATTGCCCGGAACCGGTTTCCGGGCAATTTCATTTTGTTCGACGCAGTTCCCGCCGCAAGCCGCCGCTTCGTCTCGCCGGAACTGCCGGGAATGCCAGAAAAAGAGAGTTGGGGACAGGCAATGAAATCTCTCGGCAATATCCGTCGTTCCTTCGCGCCCTGGATGGATCCGGACGCAAAACCGTTCATCACCTTCCGAAACGTCACGAAGAAGTTCGGCGATTTCACTGCCGTCGACGACCTCACCCTCGATATCTATCACCGCGAGTTCTTCGCCCTGCTCGGGGCCTCGGGCTGCGGCAAGTCCACGCTCCTGCGCATGCTGGCCGGCTTCGAGCGGCCGACCTCCGGCGAGATCATCCTCGACGGCCAGGACATCGCCGGCATCCCGCCCTACAAGCGGCCGGTCAACATGATGTTCCAGTCCTACGCGCTCTTCCCGCACATGACGGTGGAGAGCAATATCGGCTTCGGCCTTAGGCAGGACGGCATGCCGAAGAACGAGATCGCCGAGCGCGTCGCCCAGATGCTCAAGCTGGTGAAGCTCGAGAAATTCGCCAAGCGCAAGCCGCACCAGCTTTCGGGCGGCCAGCGCCAGCGCGTGGCGCTCGCCCGCTCGCTCGCCAAGCGCCCGAAGGTGTTGCTGCTCGACGAGCCGCTCGGCGCGCTCGACAAGAAGCTGCGCGAGGAAACCCAGTTCGAGCTGATGGACCTGCAGCAGGAACTCGGCCTCACCTTCGTCGTCGTGACGCACGACCAGGAGGAGGCGATGACCATGGCCGACCGCATCGCGGTGATGAGCCACGGCAAGGTCATCCAGGTCGCCACCCCGGCGGAAATCTACGAGGCGCCGAATTCCCGCTTCGTCGCCGACTTCATCGGCGACGTGAACATCCTCGATGGCAAGGTCGCGGCGAGCGGCAACGGCAAGATCGAGCTGGCCGCCAACGAGGGCTTCACCATCCGCACCGCCGCCGCCAATGCGCCCACGCCCGGCAGTGCCGCCGGCTTCGCGATCCGCCCGGAAAAGCTGAAAGTGTCGCGCAATGCGCCCGCAGACGCCACGTTCAACGCGGCGCAGGGCGAGATCTGGGATATCGGCTATCTCGGCGACATGACCGTCTTCTACGTCAAGCTGGACAGCGGCAAGGTCGTGAAGGCCTCCATGCTGAATGCCCAGCGCGAGGTGGAAAATCCCATCGCCTATGACGAGAAGGTCTGGGTCTCCTTCGGCGAGACGGCCGGCGTCGTATTGAAGGATTGATGCGATGAACAAGCTCGGCTCCGCCATCTTCAGCCGCCTTGTCATCATCGTTCCCTATGCCTGGCTGCTGTTCTTCTTCCTCATCCCCTTCTTCATCGTCTTCCGCATTTCGCTCTCCACCACGGCGATCGCCCAGCCGCCCTACGTGCCGGTCTTCGCGCTGTCGGACGGCCTTTCCGGTCTCTGGGCAAAGCTCGGCGAGCTGCATTTCGACAATTTCGTCTGGCTGACGGAGGATGCGCTCTATTTCAACGCCTATCTGTCGAGCCTGTGGATCGCGGGGCTCTCGACCGCCATCACGCTGCTGATCGGCTATCCCATCGCCTACGGCATGGCGCAGGCGCCGCGCTCGCTGCGTCCGACGCTGCTCATGCTGGTGATCCTGCCCTTCTGGACGAGCTTCCTGATCCGCGTCTATGCCTGGATCGCCATCCTCAAGCCGGAGGGGTTGCTCAACCAGTTCCTCATCGGCACGGGCATCATCGACCAGCCGCTGGTCATCATGAACACCAACTGGGCGATCTATATCGGCATCGTCTATTCCTACCTGCCCTTCATGGTGCTGCCGCTCTATTCGGCGCTCGAGAAGATGGACAACACGCTGATCGAGGCCGCGCAGGATCTCGGCTGCTCGCAGATCTCCGCCTTCTGGAAGATTACCTTCCCACTCTCCATTCCAGGCGTCGTGGCCGGTTGCATGCTCGTCTTCATCCCGGCCGTCGGCGAGTTCGTCATCCCCGACCTTCTCGGCGGGTCGCAGACGCTGATGATCGGCAAGACGCTGTGGAACGAATTCAACGCGAACCGCGACTGGCCCGTCTCCGCCGCCGTCGCGACCATCCTGCTCCTCATCCTGGTCGTGCCCATCGTGTTCTTCCAGAATGCGCAGGCCAAGGCCGAAGAGCAGGGGAGATAAGCCCATGAACAACTCCTGGTCCCGTTTCAACATCGTCTCGGTCGTTCTCGGCTTTACCTTCCTCTACCTGCCGATCGTGCTTCTGGTCATCTTCTCCTTCAACGAGTCCAAGCTCGTGACGGTCTGGGCCGGCTTCTCGACGAAATGGTACGTCTCGCTCTTCCATAACCAGGGCCTGATGGATGCGGCCTGGGTGACGGTCCGCGTGGGCCTGCTGGCGGCGAGCGTGGCGACCGTCCTCGGCACCATGGCGGCGCTGGCGCTGACGCGCTACACGCGCTTCCGCGGCCGCCTTCTCTTCTCGGGCATGGTCTATGCGCCGCTCGTCATGCCGGAGGTCATCACCGGCCTGTCGCTGCTGCTGCTCTTCGTCGCCATCGGCTTCGACCGCGGCTTCTGGACGGTGACGCTGGCGCATATCACCTTCTCGATGTGCTTCGTGACGGTGGTGGTGCAGTCGCGCCTGCTCTCCTTCGATCGCTCGGTGGAGGAGGCGGCGCTCGATCTCGGCGCGACGCCCGTCAGGACCTTCTTCGAGGTGACGCTGCCGATTATCGCGCCCGCCGTGCTGTCCGGCTGGATGCTGGCCCTGACGCTCTCGCTCGACGACCTCGTCATCGCGAGCTTCACCTCCGGTCCGGGCGCGACGACCCTGCCGATGAAGATCTACAGCCAGGTGCGCCTCGGCGTGACGCCGGAAATCAACGCGGCCTGCACATTGCTCATCGGCCTCGTCGCCATCGGCGTCATCATCGCGTCGGTCATGACGAAGCGGCGCGAGCTGCAGCGGGTGCGCGACGAGCAGGCGGCCTTCGCCGGCCGCTGATGCGGCCGGATCACCGGCGGGGCTCTTGTCCCGTCAGGATCGCGATGGGCGAGATCACCGGCTCCGGCCAGGAGCCGCCGACAAAGAAGCTGATCGCCGGAGTGGTCGGGGCGACTCCCTCCTGCGGGCGGTCGGCAAGGCTGCCGGCCAGCGCGAGGCTGCCGGTGCGGTAGGGGATCAGGCCCGAAAGCGTCAGCAGCCTGTCGGTTCCCTCGATCTCCGCCTTGGTGAGTTCGGCAAGCCCGCGATTGAGCTTCGCATCCATGTCCGCCCGCACGAAATCGAACGAGCCGTCGGCGACTTCCGACGTGCTGAAGAAGGTGTTCTGTGCCGCCCGCTGCTCGAAGGCCGGGCGGTTGAAATGGGTGAGGGTGCCCGGCCCCATGCGCAGCCGGAAACGGCCCGACATGTCGGAGACCGTCGTTGCCCAGAGCGGCAGGTCCGTCGAGAGCTCGAAATCCGCCGAGCCGATGCCGGTCGGCAGCGGGCCGGGTAGCGCGAGCGTGCTGACGATGGCGCCGATATCGACATTGCCGAGCGACATCTGCAACTGGCCACCGCCGCGGAAGCCGCTTTCGGCCAGCACGATGCGTCCCGTCATGCGCCCGCCGAGAAACGCGCTGTCGCCGACATCGAAGGAGGCCCGGCCGTTCTCGACGCGCATCCCGGCGGCGAGATCCTGCAGCGAGAACGGCGCGAAGTCCGCGCTCTTTGCGGAAAGCCGCAGGTCCATGGCGAACTGGCGGATGAAGGCGGTGTCGATGCCCGGCGCATTCGGGTCGGTGCCGGGAAGCGGCGAGAAGGCGGTGAGGAAGGCGCGCAGGTCCATCTTGTCGAAGGCGAGCGTGCCGGCCACCTTCGGCAGGTCGCCCGACGGCATGGCGAGGTCGAGAACGCCTTTCGCCTCCGCGTTGTCGAGCGCCAGCTTGACGTTCTCGAGCCGTGCCGAAGTCCCCGAGCTGGTGACGTTCGCCTCGGCGCTCACCTGGCCGATGTTGCCGACCGCCGGAATGTCCTTGCCCTGCCAGGCGAGCAGGCGGCTGAGCGACGGCGTCGAAAGCTGCATCGCGCCGGAGATATAGGCATTGCCGGAAAGATTGGCGGTGCCGTCGAAACCGAACTTCGCCGGGTCGGCGGAAAGGCTGGTCTGGATCACGGCGTCCCGCCCGGCGAGAAGTGCGAGCGGGTGGCCGGTGGTGAAGGACCAATGGGTCATCTCGCCGTTGACGACGCCGGAAAGCGAAAGCTCCAGCTGCCGCCGGAGCGCGGGCCAGTCGATGCTGCCGTTGATGTCGGTGATGCGGTAGGGCTTCTCGCCCCGCGCGATGTCGAGCACGCCGTCGCGGATGGAGATCGTGCCGATGCGCTCGTCCTTAATGTCGGCGGGCTGGCCCTCCGGGGCCTTGGCGGTCGCGTCGATCGCCTGGATCAGCCAGCCGCTGTGGCGCCAGTTGAAGACGCCGTCGGCGCTCCATCCGGCATGAACGACGGGGCGCACGAGCTCGAAATCGCTGAAGCCCGGCTGGCCGCGCACGGCGCCGAGGAGGTCGAAGGTCGCCGAGACCTTCTCGACCGTCGCGAGCTCTCCGCCGGTGCCGTCCGGCTTTGCGCCGACGATGCGTACATTGCCGAGCATCACGCGCGGATAGGGCCAGAAGGAAAATTCCGCTTTCCGGCCGACATGCACCGCAGCGCCGGTCCAGTTTTCCAGCGCCTGCTCGATGCCGCGCTCCACCGCCGCCGTCTGCACGAGGAAGGGGAAGGCGATGCGCCCCGCCGCGACGACGAGGAGAACCGCAAGGATGCCCCGCACCAGAAGCTTCGAACGGAGGAAACGGGATAGGGTCATGCGGGGCGCGGCTCCTCTGCCGGCAATCTCATCTCAAGCGAAACGGGGATAGGCGCTCGTGCGGAAGAAATCAAATGCCGCCATGGCGGAATTGCGTTCGGCGACGGCGCGAACGGGCGTTCCCCGCTTTATAGTGCGACGCAACATGCTATACGAATGCCATGGAGTGGAGGACAGCATGACGTCAGAAATGCCCCTGTGGGAACCTTCGGCAGAAATCCTGGAAAAGAGCCCGATGGCGCTCTTCATGAAGGCCGCCGGCCGGCGGGCCGGGCGCGCCTTCGCCTCCTATGACGAACTGCACGACTGGTCCGTCGCGGACCGGGCCGGCTTCTGGACCGCCGTCTGGGACGAATGCGGCGTCATCGGCGAGACCGGCGCGACGGCGCTCGAAAACGGCGAGCGCATGCTGGAGGCCCGCTTCTTCCCGGAGGGACGGCTGAACTTTGCCGAAAACCTCCTGCGGAAGACCGGCGCGGGCGACGCCATCGTCTTCCGCGGCGAGGACAAGGTCTCCTATCGCTGGTCCTGGGACGAGCTTCGCGCCCGCGTCTCGAAGCTCCAGCAGGCCTTTGCCGCCATGGGCATCGGCGAAGGCGACCGTGTCGCGGCGATGATGCCGAACATGCCGGAGACCATCGCGCTGATGCTCGCCGCCGCCTCGCTCGGCGCGATCTGGTCCTCCTGTTCGCCCGATTTCGGCGAGCAGGGCGTGCTCGACCGCTTCGGCCAGATCGAGCCGAAGCTCTTCATCGCCTGCGACGCCTACTGGTATGCCGGGAAGCTGCAGGACGTGTCCGGGAAGGTGAAGGCCGTGGCGGCCAGGCTGGAGACGCCCGTCCTCGTGGTGCATTATGCCGGCGATGCCGAGGCGCTCGCCGCCGCGCTGCCGGACGGCCGCACGCTCGATGCGCTGATGGCGCCCTTTGAGGCGAAGCCTCTCGCCTTCGCACGGCTGCCGTTCCGTCATCCGCTCTACATCCTCTTTTCCTCCGGCACGACGGGCGTGCCGAAATGCATCGTGCATTCGGCCGGTGGCACGCTGCTGCAGCACCTGAAGGAGCACAGCCTGCATTGCGGGCTCGTCGAGGATGACCGGCTGTTCTACTTCACCACCTGCGGCTGGATGATGTGGAACTGGCTGGTCTCCGGCCTTGCGGTCGGCGCGACGCTCTGCCTCTTCGACGGCTCGCCCTTCCATCCGGACGGCAACGTGCTGTTCGACTACGCCGAGGCGGAGCGGTTCGCCGTCTTCGGCACCTCCGCCAAATATATCGACGCGGTGCGTAAGGGCGGCTTCACGCCGGTGACGACGCACGATCTTTCGAGCCTTCGCCTTCTCACCTCCACCGGTTCTCCGCTGTCGCCGGAAGGCTTTTCTTTCGTTTACCAGGGCATCAAGCCGGACGTGCAACTCGCCTCGATTTCCGGCGGTACGGATATCGTCTCCTGCTTCGTGCTCGGCATTCCCCTGAAACCGGTCTGGCGCGGCGAGATCCAGGGCCCCGGCCTCGGCCTTGCCATGGACGTCTGGAACGAGGACGGCCATCCGGTGCGCGAGGAGAAGGGCGAGCTTGTCTGCACCAGGGCCTTCCCCTCCATGCCCGTGATGTTCTGGAACGATCCGGACGGCGCGAAATACCGCGCCGCCTATTTCGAGCGCTTCGACAATGTCTGGTGCCACGGCGACTTCGCCGAATGGACGAGCCATGGCGGCATCATCATTCATGGCCGTTCCGACGCCACGCTCAATCCCGGTGGCGTGCGCATCGGCACGGCCGAGATCTACAACCAGGTCGAACAGCTCGAGGAGATCGCTGAAGCCCTCTGCATCGGCCAGGACTTCGACGACGACGTGCGCGTCGTGCTCTTCGTGCGCCTTGCGCCCGGTATCGTGCTGGACGAGGCGCTGGAAAAGAAGATCAGGACGAAGATCCGCACCGGCGCGTCGCCCCGCCATGTGCCGGCAAGGATCATCGCGGTCGCCGACATTCCCCGCACCAAGTCGGGCAAGATCGTCGAGCTTGCCGTGCGCGAGGTGGTGCACGGGCGTCCGGTCAAGAACAAGGAGGCGCTCGCCAATCCGGAAGCGCTGGCACTTTTCGCCGACCTGCCGGCGCTGAGATCCTGAGCGTCGCGGTTTAACGGTTTCAGGCCCGCCACGTTAACCAAGTTTTCGGACAGGTGAACGAAACCTTTGTGCCGAAACCGGCCAGGTAAGCATTTGTTAATTCGGGATGACGCAAGGTCGTGCCAACTTGAGCATGCCCGATGAGAGGGCTTTCCGGTCGTATCCGACCCCGGTGGCATGAAGCCGTTGACCCTGGCTTTTGTTGGACAGCATTCAAACTATCGGGGCGGCTTCTGCCGCCCTCTTTTTTTATCCTTTATTCGCCCGCCTCAGTCCGCCAGCACGCGCGGGGAGGGGAAGACTACCTCGACCAGCGTGCCTTCGTTCGGCGTGGAGCTGATCGCGAAATTCGCCCGGTTGGCATCGACCATCGCCTTGGTCAGCGGCAGGCCGAGGCCGGTGCCGTCGCCGCGCTTGCGCGCGCCGGTCGTCACCTGGCGGAAGGGCTTCATCGCCTGCTCCAACTCGCTGCGCGTCATGCCGACGCCGGTATCGCGGATGCGCAGCACCACGCTGCCATTCGCCTCATAGGCGGTGGAGACGACGATCTGCCCGCCGGACGGCGTGAAGCGGATGGCGTTCGACAGGATGTTGAGCGCGATCTGCTTGATCGAGCGCAGGTCCGCCACGATCTGCGGCACATTGGTCGAAAGCGAGGTGCGGATGATGACGCGCTGGGCGTTCGCCTGCGGCTGCACCAGCGAGACGGCTTCCGAGATCGTCTCGTTGAGGCCGACGGCGGTGAATTCCAGCTCCATTTCGCCCGCCTCGATCTTGGAGATGTCGAGCAGGTCGTTGACGATGTCGAGCACGTGGCGGCCGGACCGGCCGATGTCGTTGGCATATTCGATGTAGCGCGGATGGCCGATCGGCCCGAAGCGCTCCGTCGCCATCATGTCGGAAAAGCCGATGATGGCATTGAGCGGCGTGCGGATCTCGTGGCTGACGCGGGCGAGGAAATCGCTCTTGTGGGCGTTCGCCGTCTCGGCCGCGCGCTTGGCGTTGCGCAGCTCCTCCTCCGTGCGCTTCCACTGGGTGATGTCGCGGATGACCGCGCAATAGCCAGCGGAAGAGGAAAGGCGGCCCATGGTCATGAAGAGGGGGATGAAGCCGCCGCCCGCCTCGCGGCCGATGACCTCGCGCCCATCGTTGAGGACGCTGGCGACGCCATGGCCGGAAAGGCCGGCGAGATAGTCGAGCACCGCCTTCTGGCTCTCATGGGCGAAGAGCATGGCGAAGGGGCGGCCGCGCGTCTCGTCCTCGTCATAGTTGAAGAGGGCGCTCGCGGAGCGGTTCATGGAACGGATATCGCCGTCCTGGCCGACGACGACGACGCCGTCGGTGGCGGTTTCGAGAATGGAGCGCAGTTCGCTGACCTCGATGCGCAGCGCCGCGGCGGCGGCCTGGTCGGCAGGCCGTTCCTCGGATTCGGTCGGGGTCGGGGCAGCGTCGACCAGCTTGAGGACCGGCTTTTCCTGCACCGGCGTCAGCGCCAGCATGAGCGCCGTGCCGTCTTCCCAGCGGATCGACTGGAGCCGGGCGCGCACCGCGCTGGTGCTCTCGCCGTCGGCATGGCGGAGCGCCATGGTGCCCCCGCTCTCCTCGGCCTCCTCGTCGGGGCCGGCCAGCAGGATATCGAGCCCGCCGGAGGCTTCGAGGTCCTTGAGGTCTGAATAGCCCGTCAGGCGGAAGAATTCCGGATTGGCATGGATGAGCCGGTCGCCGACATGGACGAGCAGCGCAACCGGCAGCGCGTCGACGACGGGGCCGGTCAGCCCATAGTCCATCTGGCGGCGCGAGGGGGCAAAGCCCGTGCGCTCGCCGGCAGGCTCTTCGTGCAGCATGTCGTCGGCATGGGGACCGACTTCGAGGCCGGGCATTTCCGCTGCGGCTTCGCCGGTGGCGGACGGATTGTTCGTATCATCGCCGTCTGCCTTGTCGGCATCATCCGCCGTTTCCTCCGCCGGCCGATCTTCGGGCTTGCGCTTGCCGAAGGTCTCGCCGAGCTGGCGGGCGATCTCGCGGAATGCCGCCTGCTCGCCGGTGGAAAGGCCATCGAACAGCCCGCCGCGATTGCGCCGGGTCTCGAGCTGCACGACCTTGTCGGAATGCCGGCGGGCGGGCGTCTCGACGAGGCGCAGCGCAGGCCGTTCGCCCCGGAATGCGTCTTCCTCGTCGCCGTCGGGCGCGGGAGCCGCTTCCGCATCCACGCCTTCGGCTTCGGACTGGTCCGTTTCGACAGTCGTCGCGTCCTCGTGATCCGTGGAGGCTGCTTCCTCCGGCAGAGTGGCATCGTCGCTGCCCGCCTCCGCCGTTTCCGGCAACATCTCGTCCGCGTCCTGCGCCGCCGTCTCCAGCAGGGTGCCGGTCTCCTCGGCGAAGGCCTCTTCCACCAGCGCTTCCCCGGCCGGCTCGGCATCGCCCAGCGTCAGGCCGCGGGCATGCGGGTCCTCGGCGGCATCGGCGATGCGCACGATGCCGAAGCCGCGGAAGCCGTCGAATTCGCGGTTGCGGGAATAGGTGGGCAGGGCGGCGAGGTCGACGGGAACGACGAGGTTCGTGCCTTCGACCGGCCACTGGATCGTCTTGCCCGACCAGGTGTCGCGGCGGCGCAGGAGATCGCCGATCTTTCCGTCCGGGTCGAGATCGAAGCGGCCGGCGACATCGCTGAAACGCTCGCCGGAAATCGCGGCGGCATGCGGCCCGACGGCGGCGGCGAACTCCTCCGAAATCTCGCTGAACCGGCCCTCGGCGTCGATCTTCCAGACGAAGCGGATCGGACGGCCCTGCGGGTTGAAGACGAAACCGGTCTTCTCCGCCGTCTCACTCACGGGGGCAGGGGGCGTGTTCTCGATGACCTCGGCGGCCGTAATCTCAGTGGATGCCTCCACGTTATCATCGACGGCGGGTTCTTCAGCGGCAATCTCTGCCGCCGGGGCATCCTCTGCGGGAGCCTCTTCGATATTTGAAATCGGCTCGGGAGCTTCCGCGATCGCCGCGACAGCCTCCCCAGCGGCATGCGTCTCCTCGACGGCCGGCTCCGCTTCGGCCTGCTGGACGGGCTCGTCCTCCTCCGGGTCGAGATGGCCAAGAATGGTCTCGACGGCGAAAAGCAGGTGCAGGGCGGGGTCGTTGGAAATCTTGCCGATGGCGGCGGGAAGATGCCCGCGGCCGGTGGCGACGGGACGCTTGACGAGGTGTTCGGCGCTGCGGCTGGCGGCCTCCACGAGGGCAAGGCGGGTCTGCTGGCTGATGGCCAGCCGGTCGAAGCCGTCCGAGGCGGCAACGACGGCGCCCTCGCCGTCGAGCACGGCCATGTGCGTGTCGGGATCGTCGAAGCCGGCGAGCATCGCGGCGGCCGCGTCCGCGCCACCCTGGCTGCCGGCGACGGGCACGCTGAACAGGATGGCATCGTCGCCGCGGCGGATGGTGATCGCCTCGACCGTCGCATGGACCGGCACGCTGCGGAAGCCGCTGCCGATGCGCATCAGGAAACTGCGCCGCTCGCCCGGCGCCCCTACCTGCCGCGCGGTCGCGGCGAGCTGGCGAAAGGCGACGTCGGTGCGGTCCGGGCCGGTATCGAGGAAATCGTAGATATTGTCCTGGCCGAAGAGGGCGGCGCCCCGGCCGTTCGACCAGAGCACCCGCGCCATGTCCTTGGAAAACAGCACGACCGCCTCGCCTCGTGCAAAGGGCAGGCGCACCCGTTCATGGACGGCGACGTCGATAAAGGGATACTGTTTTGCGGACATGTTCAGGCCTGCATCTTGCTCCGGCACCCCGGTCTTCGATTAACGCTTTATTAATAGCGGCGCACAGGCGGAGGGTCCAGCGCCGGACCCGCTGAGCCCCGGGCTTTCGGGCGGAAAGGTTAACGGCGTGCCGGATTTATTGTGCATCGCACAAAAATGTTGCAATGCGAAAAGAAATCGCCTATATGGAGGCCATCCAAGAACACGGCGCCTCTAGAGAGGGCCAAACCAAGGAGCGCAGACAATGGCTACCAAGAAGACCGACGACGTATTCTCCATCGCTTCCATCGACCCGGCCAAGCTTTCCGAGAGCTTCCGCGAATTCGCCGAGAAGGGCGCCTCGCAGACCAAGGAAGCCTATGCCAAGATGAAGGAAGCCGCCGAGGACGCAACGAAGACCGTCGAAGCGACGCTCGAAAGCGCGCAGGCCGGCTCCGTCGAACTCGGCCTCAAGGCCATCGAAGCGCTCCGCACCAATGCCGAAAGCTCGCTTTCCCACATGGAAGCCCTGCTCGGCGTGAAGTCCGTTTCCGAACTCTTCGAACTGCAGACCGCCTTCCTGCGCAAGCAGGCCGAAGTCGTCGTCGAGCAGGCCAAGTCCCTCCAGGAAACCTCCAAGAAGGTTGCCGAGAAGGTCGCCGCTCCCGGCAAGTCGGCCGCCGAAAAGGCCATGAAGTCCTTCAAGTCGGTCTGAACCGCCGCGTGAGGCGGGTTCCGACCCTGTGATGGGATGGCCGGGCGATTGCCCGGCCATTTTCGTTTGTGGAGCGTGCAGAAAACGCTTGAAAAAAGGTGCGGCTGCCCGTATGTGACCCACCAAGCGCGCTGGACGCGCCTTGTTGTGCGGTTGTAGCTCAGTTGGTTAGAGCGCAGGTTTGTGGCACCTGAGGTCGTAGGTTCGATTCCCACCAACCGTACCACTCTTCTCCCCCTATTTGAATTTCTGCTGATCGAGGCCTCTGCCGGGCTTCACAGGAACATCGCGTGTTCCTTGCGCACGAGTTCCTGCACGAATTCGGCGACGGTGCGAACGCGCACGAGGTCGCGCGCGCTTTCGTGCCAGGTCGTCCAGTAGGCGCGGCGGATCGAGGTGGCGGGCAGCAGCCGGACAAGCTCGGGATATTGCCGGGCGATATAGTCGTGCAGGATGCCGACGCCCGCGCCCGAGCGCACGGCTTCCGTCTGGCCGGTGGCGCTCGAAATCTCGAAGCCGGCGTCCCAGCTGCGCATGATCTCGCCGGTGAAGTTGAGCGAAGCCGTGAAGATGAGGTCCTCCACATAGCCGATGCGCCGGTGCGCCTTGAGGTCCTCGACGCTTTCCGGTGTGCCGTTCTCCGCCAGATAGGCCTTTGAGGCATAAAGGCCGAGCGTGTAATCCGTGAGCTTGGAGGAGACGAGCCGGCCCTGTTCCGGCCGCTCCAGCGTGATCGCGATATCCGCCTCACGCTGCGACAGCGAGAAGGAGCGGGGGACCGGCACGAGCTGGATCTTCAGTTCCGGGTGCCGCGCCGTCAGCCGGCCGAGCCGGGGGGCGAGGAAGGAGACGCCGAAACCGTCCGGTGCCCCGACGCGCACGGTGCCGGCGACCGCCGTGTCGATGCGCCCGATGCTGGCCTGCACCGCCAGCATCTCCGTTTCCATACGTTCGGCCGCGCGCAAAAAGGCCTCGCCCTCGGCGGTGAGGTCGCAGCCATTGGTGCGGCGGATGAGAAGGCGCGTCTTCAGCGCCTCCTCCAGCGCGCTGACGCGGCGGCTGAGCGTGGCGTGGTTGACGCCGAGCCGGCGGGAGGCGGCAAGGAGCTGCCCCGTGCGGGCCACCGCCAGGAACATGCGGGCGTCATCCCAGTTCATCGCAGCCTCCGGCTTTAATTTCTGCACAACGGTTCCTTATCTCAGGCGCTTGAGTTGTGCAAATTGAAGTGCGATCATCCCCTCATAACCACGGAGGACTCCCCATGTACGAGATCGGACACTTCATCAACGGCAAGCACGTTCCGGGCACGAGCGGCCGCACCGCGGACGTCTACAATCCCGCCACGGGTGAGGTTCAGGCCAAGGTCGCGCTGGCGAGCGACGCCGAGCTGCAGGCCGCCGTCGACGCCGCCAAGGCCGCGCAGCCGAAGTGGGCCGCCACCAACCCGCAGCGCCGCGCCCGCGTCTTCATGAAGTTCGTCGACCTGCTCAACCAGAACATGGACGAACTGGCCGTGATGGTTTCGCGCGAGCACGGCAAGACGGTCGAAGACTCCAAGGGCGACGTCATCCGCGGCCTCGAAGTCTGCGAATTCGTCATCGGCATCCCGCACCTGTCCAAGAGCGAGTTCACCGAAGGCGCCGGCCCCGGCATCGACATGTACTCGATCCGCCAGCCGGTCGGCATCGGCGCCGGTATCACGCCGTTCAACTTCCCGGGCATGATCCCGATGTGGATGTTCGCCCCGGCGATCGCCTGCGGCAACGCCTTCATCCTCAAGCCTTCCGAGCGCGATCCGTCCCTGCCGATCCGCCTTGCCGAACTGATGATCGAGGCCGGCCTGCCGGCAGGCATCCTCAATGTCGTCAACGGTGACAAGGCCGCGGTCGACGGCATCGTCTCCCATCCGGATATCGGCGCCGTCTCCTTCGTCGGCTCCACGCCGATCGCCCGCTACGTCTACGGTGCCGCCACCGCCAACGGCAAGCGCGCCCAGTGCTTCGGCGGCGCGAAGAACCACATGATCATCATGCCCGACGCCGACCTCGACCAGGCCGTCAACGCCCTGATGGGCGCCGGCTACGGCTCGGCCGGCGAGCGCTGCATGGCCGTCTCCGTCGCCGTCCCGGTCGGCGAGGAAACCGCCAACCGCCTGATAGAGAAGCTGACGCCGAAGATCGAGAGCCTGCGCATCGGCCCCTATACCGACGAGAAGGCCGACATGGGCCCGGTCGTCACCAAGGAAGCCCAGGCCCGCATCCGCAGCCTCATCGACAAGGGCCTGGAAGAAGGCGCCAAGCTCGTCGTCGACGGCCGCGATTTCAAGCTGCAGGGCTACGAGAACGGCTATTTCGTCGGCGGCTGCCTCTTCGACAACGTCACGCCGGACATGGAAATCTACAAGACCGAGATCTTCGGTCCGGTCCTCTCCGTCGTGCGCGCCAAGAACTACGAGGAAGCCCTCGACCTGCCGATGAAGCATGAATACGGCAACGGCGTCGCCATCTATACCCGCGACGGCGATGCCGCCCGCGACTTCGCCAGCCGCATCAATATCGGCATGGTCGGCGTCAACGTTCCGATCCCGGTTCCGCTGGCCTACCACTCCTTCGGCGGCTGGAAGGCTTCCGCCTTCGGCGACCTCAACCAGCACGGCACGGACTCCATCAAGTTCTGGACCCGCACCAAGACCGTGACGAGCCGCTGGCCGTCCGGCATCAAGGACGGCGCCGAATTCGTCATGCCGACGATGAAGTGATCCGTAACGATCAGAAACAGGAAAGGGCTCCCGTCGGGAGCCCTTTTTGCATGCGCACATTATTTGTGCCTTGCGAAGAATAGGCCGGTCGTTCGGCCCGTTACCTCCTCGGTTCATGCACTGAAGGGGGCAAACATGGCATTGGCAGGATCGCCACAGGCCGCAGGGCAGGCGGGAGGCTTTCATCGTATTTCCTTTACCGGCAAGGCATCCGAATATTTCGGCATCTGGATCGTCAACGTGCTTTTGACGATCGTCACGCTCGGCATCTATTCCGCCTGGGCCAAGGTCCGGCGCAACCGCTATTTCTACGGCAACACCGTCCTGCTCGGCCGGTCCTTCGAATATCATGCGCGGGGCGTGCAGATCCTCGTCGGCCGGCTCATCGTCCTCGGCGCGTTCGTCGTGCTGAACGTCCTGGCCGCCGTCGTGCCGTTCCTGGTGCTGCTGCCGACCATCGTCGTGCTGGTCGCCCTGCCATGGCTCGTCGCCAGGGGGCTGCGCTTCGCCGCGCGCGTCACGAGCTACCGCAACGTGCGCTTCGATTTCGTCGGCGGTGCCGGCGGCGCGTTCAAGGCCTTCATCCTCGGGGGCCTGCTTTCCGTCATCACGCTCGGCATCCTCACGCCGCTCGCCAGCCGCTGGGTGTCGCGCTATCTCGGCGCGAACCTGCGCTATGGCGGCAAGGCCTTCGATACCGATCCGCCGCTCGGGCCGCTCTACAAGTCCTGGCTGCTGTCCTTCCTCATCGCGCTGATCGGCCTCGGCATCATCGCGGTCATCGTCGCGGCCAATTTCGCGTTGATCGCCGCGCTGATCGAGACACCCGGTTCGCTGGCGCCCGAGCAGCAGATCCCGCTGATCGTCAGCGCGGTCATCGGCTATATCGTCATCTTCGCCACGATGGGCATCGCCGGGCTCTTCTACCGGGCGGGCGTGCGCAACGTCGCCTGGTCCTCCACGACCTTCGACGGCAGGCACCGGCTGATGAGCGACGTTTCGCGCATCCGCTACACCTGGATCGCCATTTCCAACGTCATCGTGACGATCTTCACCCTCGGCCTGATGCGGCCCTGGGCGGCCGTTCGCCTCGCCCGCTATACGTGGGAGCATACCGGCGTTACCTTCTCGGGCGACGTCGGCGAGCTGTTCAGCAGGATCGAGGAACAGGGTTCGGCCGTCGGCGCCGAGTTCATGGACTTCGAAGGGTTCGATTTTGGCTTCTGACAATGCCGCCATCGCCGGTGGAGAATGGCACCCCGCCGGCTCCAGCCGATCGGTCGAGGCGCATCTCGTCGAAAAGGGCGGCGAGATCGCCGCCGTGCCGGTCGGGGGCGAAAGGCCGCTGGCCGGCGCCGGTCTTTCCTGGCTGGAGATTTCCAGCCGGGTCGGCTCCATCCCCCGCCGCGTGACCTTCCCGGACGGCTCGATCTTCGAGACCTGGGACAACGAGGGCATCGACCGCTACCTCGCCGCGCGGGGCAGGGGCGGGGCCGGCATGGTGCACTGGCTGGAGCAGTTCCGCCTGCGCCTCATCGTCATCGTGCTGCTCGCCTTCGCGCTCGGCAGCGCCGTCTATCGCTGGGGCGTGCCGGCGCTCGTCGAGGTCGCGGTCGTCACGACGCCGCCCATCGTGCCGCAACTGATGGGCAAGGGCACGCTGGAGGCGCTCGACAAGACGACGTTCTCGCCGACAAAGCTTTCCGAGGAGCGCCGCCGGGAGATCGCCGACGGCTTCGCCCGCATCGCGGCGCAGTCGCCGGCCGGCGCGGGCGCCTACAATCTCAATTTCCGCGACGGCGGCATCATCGGCCCCAACGCCTTTGCCCTGCCGGACGGCACGCTTGTCGTCACCGACCAGCTCGTCGAGATGGCGGGTGGCGATACGGAAATGATCATCGGCGTGCTGGCGCACGAGATCGGCCATGTCGAGTTGAAGCACAGCCTTCGCCAGTTCTACCGGGCCGCCGGCATGACCGGCCTCATCATGCTGATCGCCGGCGACGTCGGCTCGGCGGTCGAGGATGTCCTGGTGCAGGGCGGCGGCCTGCTGGCGCTTTCCTATTCGCGCGCGGCGGAAGCCGAGGCCGACCGGCGCTCGGTCGAGCTGATGGCGAAGGCCGGCTACGACCCGGCGGCCATCGCCCGCTTCTTCACGCTCATTGAGGAAAAGCTCGGCGACAAGTCCGATACCAATATCCTCTCCACCCATCCAGGCACGCCGCAGCGCAGGAAGGATATCCTCGATTATGCCAGGACGGTTTCCGGCCAGCCGGCGCCGGAGGGCCGGTAAATGGTTGCATCCGCTTCAACCGGTGCTTAAACCTTACTGCAAGAGTCGCCTTTAACGGGTCGATTCCCGGCTGCCGCATAACATGAATGTGTTTTTCCGCTTTTTGGAATTGTTCTAAACCGCGATCTGTCCTATATGTGATCCACTTCAAAACCGAATTCGGAGTTTCCCATGCGTCTGACGAAGCAAACCAACTATGCCGTGCGCATGTTGATGTACTGCGCGGCGAACGGGGACAAGCTCAGCCGCATCCCGGAAATCGCGAAGGCCTACGGCGTTTCGGAACTCTTCCTGTTCAAGATCCTTCAGCCGCTGACCAGGGCTGGCATCATCGAGACCGTGCGCGGCCGCAATGGCGGCGTGCGCCTGCCCAAGCCGGCGAGCGAGATCACGCTGTTCGACGTGGTGCGCGTGACGGAGGATTCCTTCGCCATGGCCGAATGTTTCGAGGCGGGCGAGATCGAATGCCCGCTCGTCGACAGCTGTGGCCTCAACGCGGCGCTGCGCAAGGCGCTGAACGCCTTCTTCGAAGTGCTGCAGCAGTACACGATCGACGATCTCGTCAAGGCGCGCCCGCAGATCGGCATGCTGCTCGGTCTCGATCACACCCGCGCCGCCCAGGCTCAGGCCCAGCAGCAGCCGGCGGCCTGACGCGCGCCGCGCCGGATCGTCAGATTCCGGCGCCCGCTTCGTTTCTCACATATTCCCTGAGAATAAATTCGATGGCCGTCGGATCGAGCTCGGCCTTGTCTATGCGGAAGTCGACGCCGTAATCGTCGATCTTCTGGAAATAGGCATCGCTGATCGACGAGGAGATGACGCCGACCGGGCCGATATAGCCGGCATGGCGCAGCCCCGGCACGGTCTCGCGGAAGTCCGCCTGCGGCTGCAGCCGGTTGTCCATCAGGATCATGTCGAGCGTCACCCCGGACGAGCGGATGAAATCGAGCGCCGCTTCCACCGTCTCTACATAATGCAGGGCGATGGCATAGCTCGCCACCTTGCGCATCAGCGCACTGAGAATGACATTTTCCGCAGGATCGTCATCAACGAGCAGAATATGTACTTGTGCTGTCATGGCGGTGGGTGACCCGATTGGCATTATGGGCGCCGGCCTCGAAGAAAGCCGTAGCTACTCTTGTTCAGGCCGCGAATATTAACAAGTCCCTAACTCTGCTATACCGGACGCCCGGCTCCGTTTTCCCGCTTTACTGGATGATCTGCTCGCGGATCGCCTTGGCGACCATCTGGGTGCGGTTGACGACGTCGAGCTTCTTCAGGATCGTCGCCGTGTGCGAGTTCACCGTATGCTCCGAGACGGAGACGATGAGGGCGATCTCGCTTGCCGTCTTGCCGTAGGAGATCCAGCGCAGGATTTCCGTCTCGCGCGGCGTCAGCCCCATGCCGGCCTTGTTGGCGAGCACCTGCCTGTAGAAATAGTCGAAGGTGCAGTTCGCTTCGTAGCAGATCTCGAAATGCTCGCGCCGGCCGATATCCTCGCCGTCGCCGAGGAAGAGGACGACATAGCGCGTACCCGCGACGGAATGCACGGGGACCGCGAGCGCCATGTCGAAGCCGATCTGGTCGAGGAAATCGGCACCTTCGGTGGAACCGTTCTGCGCCGCGTCCGAGGCGCGCCACACCGTCGGGATCGTCGACTTGTAGAAGCTCTTGAAGAGGGCGGAATCGTTGAGGCGGTGACGCTTGTCATAGGCTTCGGCAAGGCCGGCGGGCAGGTCGTGCAGCACCAGCCGGCCGGCGAGCAGGCTGGTCTCGTGCTCGTTGGCGAGCTGCAGGACGCCGAAATGCTCGAAGCCGTGGCGCAGGGCCATCGTATGGAAGATACGAAAGAAATCGACGCGATTGAGAGCCTTCTCCAGATCGCCTTCGAAATCGTATCGCCTGTAGTGTCTGTTCAATACGGCCACGCGGCCTCCACCCCCGGATTCCACGCGATGCAATCTAGCGCCGCAATCTCTGGCGGCAAAGGCTTTTGCCGGACAATTTAGCGCAGGTCTCTCATTTTCTGCCCGTCACGCGCTGCAAGCCGATGACGGAAAAGGGAAAAACGGCGTCGGCGCTACGGGCGAAAATCCCGGTTTTGCAGGCATTTCGAATGCTGTGGAGAATAATCTTCCAGGGATTTTTCCGTTTGGACAAAATTGTCCGCCGACTTATTGCAATCCTGCGGCAAATGTCGTTCCATCCGCGCAAGGCCGGGGCTGGACCTGCACCCGCGTCCGCACACAACGAACAAAAAAGCAAACCTGGGAAGCTCACTATGAAAAAGCTGACTACTCTCCTCGCAGCGACGGCGCTTGCCTCGATGATGGCAGGCGCTGCCTGGTCGAAGACGCTGGTCTATTGCTCGGAAGCCTCGCCCGAAGGGTTCGACCCCGGCCTCTATACCGGCGGCCAGACCTTCGACGCCACGTCGCGCACCGCCTATAACCGCCTCGTCGAGTTCAAGCACGGCAGCACGGAGCTGGAACCGGGCCTCGCCGAGAGCTGGGAAGTGTCGGCCGACGGCAAGGAATACACCTTCAAGCTGCGCAAGGGCGTGAAGTTCCAGACGACCGAATACTTCACCCCGACCCGCGAACTGAACGCCGACGACGTCATCTTCTCGTTCGAGCGCCAGTACAAGGAAGACAATCCGTGGAACAAGTATGTCGCGGGCGCTTCCTGGGAATATTTCGCGGGCATGGGCTTCCCGGATCTGATCGAGAAGATCGAGAAGGTCGACGACCTGACGGTCAAGTTCGTGCTGAAGCGTCCGGAAGCGCCGTTCATCGCCAATCTCGGCATGGACTTCGCCTCGATCCTCTCCAAGGAATATGCCGACAAGCTGCAGGCCGACGGCAAGATGGAGCTGCTGAACCAGCAGCCGCTCGGCACCGGCCCGTTCGCCTTCGTCGCCTACCAGACGGATGCGGCGATCCGCTACAAGGCCAACCCCGACTACTGGAACGGCAAGCAGCCGGTCGACGACCTCGTCTTCGCCATCACCACGGACGCCGCCGTCCGCGCGCAGAAGCTGAAGGCCGGCGAGTGCCACATCATGGCCTATCCGAACGCCGCCGACGTCGCCGAGCTGAAGAAGGACGAGAACCTCCAGGTTCTGGAGCAGGAAGGCCTGAACGTCGCCTACCTCGCCTACAACACGCTGGTTCCGCCGTTCGACAAGGTCGAGGTCCGCAAGGCCCTCAACATGGCCGTCAACAAGCAGGCCATCGTCGACGCGGTCTTCCAGGGCGCGGCAACGGTCGCCAAGAACCCGATCCCGCCGACCATGTGGTCGTATAACGACGCCGTCCAGGACGACAAGTACGATCCGGACGCGGCCAAGAAGATGCTCGAGGAAGCCGGCGTCAAGGATCTCAAGATGAAGATCTGGGCCATGCCCGTCGCGCGTCCCTACATGCTGAACGCCCGCCGTGCGGCCGAGCTGATGCAGGCCGACCTCGCCAAGATCGGCGTCACGGCCGAGATCGTTTCCTACGAATGGGCCGAATACCTCAAGCTCTCCTCCGCCAAGGACCGCGACGGTGCGGCCATCATGGGCTGGACCGGCGACAACGGCGATCCGGACAACTTCCTTGACACCCTGCTCGGTTGCGACGCCGTCGGCGGCAACAACCGCGCGCAGTGGTGCAACAAGGAATTCGACGACCTGATGACGAAGGCGAAGGAAACCTCCGACGTCGCCCAGCGCACCAAGTTCTATGAAGAGGCCCAGGTCATCTTCAAGCGCGAAGCGCCGTGGAACACCATCGACCATTCGCTGGTCGTCGTCCCGATGAGCAAGAAGGTCTCGGGCTTCAAGATGGACCCGCTGGGGATTCACCGCTTTGACGGTGTAGACATCGCCGAGTAATATCGGGCAAAAGAAAGGCACGCCGCAAAGAGCGTGCAATGGCCGGCGGTCCGAAGGCATTCGGGCCGCCGGTTTTTCAAAAGAAGAAGGGATTGGCTCCCATGTTGCGCTTTATCTTCGGACGGCTCGCCGTCCTGATACCCACGTTCATCGGGGTATCGATCATCGCGTTCGCCTTCATTCGACTTCTGCCGGGCGATCCGGTCATGCTGATGTCGGGCGAACGCGTCATGTCGCCGGAACACCATGCCGAGCTGATGCACCAGCTCGGTCTCGACCGGCCGATGTACATCCAGTATTTCGACTATCTGACCGGCCTGCTCTCGGGCGACTTCGGCTCGTCGATCGTCACCAAGCGGCCGGTGCTTGAGGATTTCATGAACCTCTTCCCCGCCACGCTGGAGCTTTCGCTCTGCGCCATCATCGTTGCCGTCGTGCTCGGCATTCCGGCCGGCGTGCTTGCCGCGGTCAAGCGCGGCACCTGGCTCGACCAGTCGATCATGGGCGTCGCCCTCGTCGGCTATTCGATGCCGATCTTCTGGTGGGGGCTGCTGCTCATCATCTTCTTCTCCGGCTATCTCGGCTGGACGCCGGTCTCGGGACGCATCTCGCTGATGTACTTCTTCCCGCAGGTCACCGGCTTCATGCTGATCGACAGCCTGATCTCGGGGCAGGCGGGGGCGTTCAAGTCGGCGCTGACCTACCTGATCCTGCCGACCGTCGTGCTGGCGACGATCCCGCTCGCGGTCATCGCGCGCCAGACCCGCTCGGCCATGCTCGAAGTGCTCGGCGACGACTATGTCCGCACCGCCCGCGCCAAGGGTCTTTCGCCCTTCCGCGTCATCGGCATCCACGCGCTGCGCAATGCCATGATCCCCGTCATCACCACGATCGGCCTGCAGGTCGGCGTGCTGCTGGCGGGCGCCATCCTGACCGAGACGATCTTCTCCTGGCCGGGCATCGGCAAGTGGATGGTCGACAGCGTCTTCAAGCGCGACTATGCCGTGGTGCAGGGCGGGCTGATGCTGATCGCCGCCGTCATCATGATCGTCAACCTCGTGGTCGACCTGCTTTACGGCTGGGTCAATCCGCGCATCCGGCACTAGGAGG
>Ga0153917_1000286_pt1 | contig 39555 bp, 34 predicted proteins | sample TSFL001MetaG_FD_104695 | JGI IMG/M metagenome (GOLD analysis project Ga0153917, IMG submission 104695) | Attine ant fungus gardens microbial communities from Florida, USA - TSFL001 MetaG | ecosystem: Host-associated > Fungi > Mycelium > Unclassified | place: USA: Florida, Paynes Creek Historic... | reverse complement strand
GTCTTCTAACGCCTGACGAATAACCTCGGGTTTTGCATCATGCAAATGAACCACTGATAAGGTGAAGCTACTGCCTTTAAGCTCGATGGGCGTGTTTGACATCCTGGCCTTACTCAATTTGCTTTAACCGCAGCGCTGGCACCGCGATATTCCGAAGAGTATCAGGCATGTTATAGTCACTATTATATTGAGGCAAGCAACCACCCCTTAAAACAGAGTAAATAGTATGTTTTGTGTGATCTACAGAAGTACCAAACGCGATCAGGCCTATCTTTATGTCGAAAAAAAAGACGATTTCTCCCGCGTACCCGCAGCCCTGCTGGAACAGTTTGGACCGCGCCAGCTAGCCATGCTACTGCCGCTTGATGGCCGTAAGAAATTAGTCAATGCCGATCTGGAAAAAGTGAAAACCGCATTAGCCGAACAGGGCTATTATTTACAACTTCCTCCTCCGCCCGAGAATTTATTGAAACAACATCTTGCAGAGCAGGGGAAAAAATAGTCTCAGAAATATCTCACAGCGTTACATTAACCTTTTTAGGGGACGAATATGTATCAGCATCATAACTGGCAAGGGGCATTACTGGATTATCCTGTAAGTAAAGTAGTTTGCGTAGGCAGTAATTATGCAAAGCATATTCAGGAGATGGGCAGCGCGGTTCCGGAAGAGCCCGTCCTGTTTATTAAACCAGAAACCGCGCTATGTGATATTCGCCAGCCGCTGGTTTTACCGCAGGGGCTGGGATCGGTTCACCATGAGGTGGAGCTGGCGGTGTTGATTGGCGCCACCCTGCGCCAGGCCTCTGAAGAGCATGTGCAAAAAGCGATTGCCGGTTATGGCGTAGCGCTGGACCTTACCCTGCGCGACGTGCAGGGCAAAATGAAAAAAGCGGGGCAGCCGTGGGAAAAGGCCAAAGGCTTTGATAACTCCTGTCCTGTCTCCGGTTTTGTGCCGGTAGCCGAGTTCCCTGACGATCCCCAGAGCACGCTCCTGAGCCTGAAGGTGAACGGCGAGATTCGCCAGCAGGGCTCTACCGCCGACATGATCCACAAAATCGTCCCCCTTATTGCCTATATGAGCCGTTTCTTTACCCTGAAACCTGGCGACGTAATCCTGACCGGCACGCCGGAAGGGGTCGGCCCGCTGAATAGCGGCGACGAGCTGGAGATTGGCTTTAACGATCACGCCCTGAAAACCCGCGTGCTGTAAAAGCAATTTGCCGCCCCTCAATGGCGGCAAAACTTGCATCCCCGTGCCAGACTGGTTATAAGGTGCGCTTTGTTTTTGACGTGTGGACATCCTTATGAGCGAAATCCCTTTCTGGCAACGTAAAACTCTCGACGACATGACCGACGAAGAGTGGGAATCGCTGTGCGACGGCTGCGGCCAGTGCTGCCTGCATAAGCTGATGGATGAAGACTCCGACGAGATCTATTTCACCAACGTCGCCTGCAACCAGCTCAATATCAAAACCTGCCAGTGCCGGAACTACGATCGCCGTTTCGAACTTGAACCTGACTGCATTAAGTTAACCCGTGACAACCTGCCGACCTTTGAGTGGTTGCCGCCTACCTGCGCGTACCGCCTGCTGGCGGAGGGGAAAGATCTACCGAAGTGGCATCCGCTGCTGGCCGGGTCAAAAGCGGCCATGCACGGGGAACGTATTTCGGTGCGCCATATCGCGGTCAAAGAGTCTGAGGTGCGCGACTGGGAAGATCACATCCTCAATCATCCCAACCGTTGAGCATAAAAAAACCCGCCGGAGCGGGTTTTTTAGTAGTGCGGTCTCATTAAAAACGGCAACTCCAGGTTGCCGTTTTGCTTTTACCTGCCAAACAGATCGCGTTTCTTGGGTTTGAAGAACTGGGCAAGCAGCACCAGCAGCGCCACGGCGAGGTAGGCGGCAAAAATCCCTACCAGCCACTGGGGCATCTCCAGCGACAAAAACTCCCACTGACGGACAGAGCAGTCGCCCGAGGCCACGAACACCTGCGGCAGCCATTTATCCAGCGGCAGCCAGCTCGGGAAGCTGGCGGCGAAATCGCAGGTCATAAAGGGCGACGGATGGAGCTGCATCATGGTGTGCTGCCAGGCAAGCTCTAACCCTTTGCCGGCGCTGTACAGCCAGATAGCAATGGCACCGAAGCGCAGCGGGGTGGCGGGTGCGATCGCGCCTACCAGCCCGGCGCCCATAATGCCAAACAGCGCGCAGCGTTCATAAATGCACAGCACGCAGGGCTTCAGCAACATCACGTGCTGGAACCACAGCGCGACCATCTCCAGCGCGAAGGCGGTCAGGGCCATCAGCAACCATGCTCCGCGACCGCGCGAGCACTGGTTCAAAAATCTCAACATAATCATTTCCCTGGGACATGCTTAGAAAGCGCAGTGTAAACGAAAACATTTTACACGCCACCTGCGCGGCGAAAAATAAAACGTAATCGAATATTTATCACTGACAAAGGCAAACCGGGCAGCAACTGCCCGGTTTATCTGACTTAATTCGCCGCCAGTATACCCGTCTCAACCATCCATTGGGTAAGAGGATGAAGAGTTATTTTGACGCACAACAAACCTACCAGCGTTAATACAATTGTGTATGGCAGCGCCATCCACACCATCCGGCCATAGGAGAGCCTGATTAATGGCGCTAACGCAGAGGTCAGCAGGAACAGGAAAGCCGCCTGACCGTTCGGCGTGGCGACAGAGGGGAGGTTGGTGCCGGTATTGATCGCCACCGCCAGCAGTTCAAACTGTTGCCGGTTGATGATGCCGCTCTCAAGAGCTGTTTTCGCCTCGTTGATATAGACCGACCCAACGAAGACGTTATCGGATATCGACGACAGCAGGCCGTTGAAGAGATAAAACAGGGTGAGCTGAGCGTCAGGCTCGGCCTGCAGCACAAAGTGGATGATAGGGGCAAACAGATGTTGCTCCACGATCACGGCCACCACCGCGAAAAAGACCGCCAGCAGCGCGGTAAAGGGCAGCGCTTCGGTAAAGGCTTTGCCGATGGCGTGCTCGTCGGTCACACCGGTCAGTGAGGTGGCGAGAATAATAACCGACAGGCCAATCAGCCCGACCTCCGCCAGATGGAAGGCGAGGGCGATAATCAGCCATACCCCAATCAGGCCCTGCACAATCAGGTTTATGGTCTGCTGGCGGGTGCGCTGGCTGCGGCTCTTGCGATCGTAATCCTGCAGCACCTTACGCACCGGCTCGGGCAGGGTAGCGCCATAACCAAACCACCGGCGCTTTTCTACCAGCCAGCAGGTAAGTAAACCACACACCAGCACCGGTACACTTATTGGCGCCACGCGCAGGAAGAAATCACCAAACCCCCAGTCCGCCGCTTTGGCGATAATCAGGTTTTGCGGCTCGCCCACCATGGTCATGACGCCGCCGAGGGCGGTGCCCACGCCGGCATGCATCATCAGGCTGCGTAAAAAGGCGCGGAACTGCTCCAGCACATCGCGCTGCTGTTTATCCACATGACTGTCGTCATGCAGGGTATCTTCCGGCCGGGAAGAGGCCACCCGATGGTAGATATCGTAAAATCCCACTGCCACACTGATCACCACGGCGATAACCGTCAGGGCATCGAGAAACGCCGACAGAAACGCGGCTGCCAGGCAAAAGGCCAGAGAGAGCATGGCTTTGGATGAAATGCTTAACAGCAGGCGCGTAAAGATAAACAGTAACAGCTGTTTCATAAAGAAGATCCCGGCCACCATAAACATCAGCAGCAGCAGGACTTCGAGATTGGAGGCCAGCTCCTCTTTTACATGTTCCGCACTGGTCATGCCGATGACCACCGCTTCAAAGGCGAGCAGACCGCCCGGTAATAATGGATAACATTTTAACGCCATAGCGAGGGTTAAAATGAACTCTCCCACCAGCAGCCAGCCGGCAATAAAGGGGTTAACGGTAAAAATAATCGGGTTAACGATCAGAAATGCCAGCAGTGTAATTTTGTACCAGTCTGGCGATTGCCCTAAAAAGTTGCGCCACATGGCGCGTCCAAATGAGATTTCCACGAGAGATTTCCTTGCCCATCACATACATAACCTAACAGTATACCCAACGCGAGCCATTGGCGGGGGAAAGAGGGTGACGTAAATTGACAAAAATAGAACGGCGATCCCTTTTTTCTGGCGTCGCTGCGCTATCTGCCACAATCACCCTCTGGTATGATGAGTGAATTAGCAAAAGCTGTGTAATGGAAATCTCACTATGGTTATTAAGGCGCAAAGCCCGGCGGGTTTCGCGGAAGAGTACATCATCGAAAGCATCTGGAATAACCGCTTCCCACCCGGAACGATCCTTCCCGCTGAACGCGAACTCTCTGAACTCATTGGCGTCACCCGTACCACCTTACGTGAAGTGTTGCAGCGTCTGGCCCGCGATGGCTGGTTGACGATCCAGCACGGCAAACCGACCAAAGTGAATAACTTCTGGGAGACGTCAGGTTTAAATATTCTCGAAACCCTGGCCCGTCTCGATCACGACAGCGTGCCCCAGCTTATCGATAATCTTCTCTCGGTGCGTACTAACATCTCTACCATCTTTATCCGCACCGCGTTTCGCCAGCATCCGGATAAAGCGCTGGAAGTACTGGCTCGCGCCACGGCGGTGGAAGATCACGCCGACGCCTTTGCGACCCTGGATTACAACGTCTTCCGCGGGCTGGCCTTTGCCTCCGGCAATCCCATTTATGGCCTGATCCTCAACGGGATGAAAGGGCTCTACACCCGCATCGGACGCCACTACTTCGCCAACCCTGAAGCGCGCAGCCTGGCGCTGGGCTTCTACCATAAACTGAGCGAGCTGTGTGCCGAAGGCCAGCATGAGCAGGTGTATGAAACGGTGCGCCGTTATGGCCGGGAAAGTGGTGAGATCTGGCACCGCATGCAGAAAAGCCTTCCGGGCGACCTTGCCATCCACGGTCACTAATAAAAAAGCCTCTCATCGAGAGGCTTTTTTATTCAGAGGGTATTCATTCGCGTGGGGCAGCGCTCCAGCAGCTCCACGCTGCCATCTTCGTTCTGCTGCTCCAGGGTTACATCAAACCCCCACAGACGGTGCACATGCTTCAGCACCTCTTTGCGCCCCTTATCCAGCGGCGCGCGGTTGTGCGGAATATAGCGCAGGGTCAGGGAGCGATCGCCGCGCAGATCCACATTCCACACCTGGATATTCGGCTCAAGGTTACTGAGGTTGTACTGGGAGGAGAGGCGGTTGCGGATCTCCCGGTAGCCCTCTTCGTTATGAATGGCCGAAATCTCGAGGAAGTTATTGCGATCGTCATCCTGGACGGCAAACAGCCGGAAATCACGCATCACTTTCGGTGACAGGAACTGGCTGATAAAGCTCTCGTCTTTAAAATCGCGCATCGCAAAATGCAGGGTTTCCAGCCAGTCGGAGCCGGCGATATCCGGGAACCAGTATTTATCCTCTTCCGTCGGCGTCTGGCAGATGCGTTTGATATCCTGGAACATGGCAAAGCCCAGCGCATAGGGGTTGATCCCGCTATACCAGGGGCTGTTGTACGGCGGCTGGAACACCACGTTGGTATGGCTGTGCAGGAACTCCAGCATAAAGCGATCGGTCACTTTGCCTTCGTCATACAGGTGATTAAGGATGGTGTAGTGCCAGAAGGTAGCCCACCCCTCATTCATCACCTGGGTCTGTTTTTGCGGATAAAAATACTGGCTCACCTTACGCACAATGCGCAGGATCTCGCGCTGCCACGGCTCCAGCAGCGGGGCGTTTTTCTCCATAAAGTAGAGCAGGTTCTCCTGCGGCTCGGAGGGGTAGCGGCGCGCCTCGACGACGGTCTTTTCCTCTTCGCGCTTCGGCAGGGTGCGCCACAGGGTATTCACCTGGCTCTGGAGATACTCTTCCCGGCTTTTCTGCCGCGCTTTCTCCTCCTGCAGGGAGATTTTTTGCGGGCGCTTGTAGCGATCCACGCCGTAGTTCATTAGCGCGTGGCAGGAGTCGAGCAGCTTTTCCACCTCCACCACGCCGTACCGCTCTTCGCAGTCGGTAATGTAGTTGCGGGCGAAAATCAGGTAATCGACGATGGAGCTGGCATCGGTCCAGCTGCGGAACAGGTAATTATTTTTGAAAAAGGAGTTATGTCCGTAGCAGGCGTGCGCCATCACCAGCGCCTGCATGGTGATAGTGTTCTCTTCCATCAGATAGGCGATACAGGGGTTGGAGTTAATGACGATCTCGTAGGCCAGCCCCTGCTGACCGTGCTTGTACAGCCGTTCGGTTTCGATAAATTTTTTGCCAAACGACCAGTGGGTATAGTTAATCGGCATCCCGATGCTGGAGTAGGCGTCCATCATCTGTTCAGAGGTGATCACCTCAATCTGATGCGGGTAGGTGTCCAGGCGGTAGAGCTTCGCCACCCGGTCAATCTCCGCCAGATAAACATCCAGCAACTCGAAAGTCCAGTCGGGTCCATCGCTCAGACGTGTGGTGTCCTTATTCATGGAATCAATAGTAGCCATAGCGCGCCCTCATTGTGGTTAGCTCTCTCTGTCTGGAGAACCTCTTTTCAAGCATAGAACACCCTATTCAAAAGCGTGCTGGAGCAGGTTTCTTTTCTTTGCGATTTCCCGTTTTTCATCGCGGGTAAAAAGGGTGGGTTACGATATTTTATGCTGGTTAACTTTGACGCGCAGCAGGAGATGCCAAATAACCCTTGTGCCCGCCATACGGGCAAGGTGTGAGGTAAGTCACCATAAAAAAGCCGTATGTTGAATAATATTTTCAACTGAGTTATCAATCTGTAATCAGAAGATTGTTCTTTTGCTTTTAGAGGGAGTGGCTATGCGTGTTGTCATACTGGGAAGTGGCGTCGTTGGCGTAACCAGCGCCTGGTACCTGAGCCAGGCGGGTCATGAAGTGACGGTCATCGATCGTGAACCGGGTCCGGCCCTGGAGACCAGCGCCGCCAATGCGGGGCAAATTTCACCGGGCTATGCGGCGCCCTGGGCGGCGCCGGGCGTGCCGCTGAAGGCGATCAAATGGATGTTTCAGCGCCATGCTCCCCTGGCGATCAGCCTCGACGGCTCCCAGACTCAGCTGAAATGGATGTGGCAAATGCTGCGCAACTGCGACACGCGCCACTACATGGAGAACAAAGGCCGGATGGTGCGCCTCGCGGAGTACAGCCGCGACTGCCTGAAAGCACTGCGTGCCAGCACCAATATTCAGTATGAAGGCCGCCAGGGAGGCACCCTGCAGCTGTTCCGCACCGCCCAGCAGTATGAAAACGCCACCCGGGATATCGCGGTGCTGGAAGATGCCGGCGTGCCCTACCAGCTGCTGGAGTCCAGCCAGCTGGGGCAGGTGGAGCCGGCGCTGACCGAGGTGGCGCACAAGCTCACCGGCGGGCTGCGACTGCCAAACGATGAGACCGGCGATTGCCAGCTCTTTACCCAGAACCTGGCGCAGATGTGTGCCCAGGCGGGCGTTACCTTCCGCTATAACACCGCCGTTGACCAGCTGCTTTACGAGGGCGAAAAAATTTACGGCGTGAAGTGCGGCGACGAGGTGATCAAAGCCGATGCCTACGTGATGGCCTTCGGCTCTTACTCGACCGCCATGCTGAAAGGCATCGTCGATATCCCGGTCTACCCGCTGAAGGGCTACTCCCTGACGATCCCGGTAAAAGAGGAGAGCGGTGCCCCGGTTTCAACTATCCTTGATGAATCCTACAAGATTGCCATTACCCGCTTTGATAACCGCATTCGCGTAGGCGGGATGGCGGAAATTGTCGGCTTTAACACCGAACTGCTGCAACCGCGCCGGGAAACCCTGGAGATGGTGGTAGGCGATCTCTTCCCCCGCGGCGGCGTGGTGGAGCAGGCCACCTTCTGGACCGGGCTGCGCCCGATGACCCCGGACGGCACGCCAATCGTTGGCCGCACGCCGTTTAAAAACCTGTGGCTTAATACCGGGCATGGCACTCTGGGCTGGACCATGGCCTGCGGCTCTGGCCAGATGTTGAGCGACCTGATCTCCGGGCGCACGCCGGCCATTCCGTTTGATGATCTCAGCGTGGCGCGCTACCGTCCGGGGTTCACCCCCTCCCGCGCACAGCATCTGCACGGCGTGCATAACTAATAAAGGAGTCCTCATGTCCCGTCCTGTTCTGGCTCAGCTCGATTTGCAGGCCCTGAAGGATAACCTGCAAATTGTTCGTCGCGCTGCGCCAGCTTCCCGTGTCTGGTCGGTGGTGAAAGCCAACGCCTATGGCCACGGTCTGGATCGTATCTGGAGCGCATTAAGCGGTACCGACGGTTTTGCCCTGCTGAACCTTGAAGAGGCGATTTTGCTGCGCGAGCGCGGCTGGAAAGGGCCGATCCTGCTGCTGGAGGGCTTTTTCCATGCCGACGAGCTGCCCCTGCTGGATAAATACCGTCTTACCACCAGCGTGCACAGCAACTGGCAGGTAAAAGCCCTGCAAAACGCGAAGCTGCATGCGCCGCTCGACATCTACCTGAAGGTGAACAGCGGCATGAACCGGCTCGGGTTTCAGCCTGACCGGGTACACAGCGTCTGGCAACAGCTGCGTGCCCTGCAGAACGTGGGGGAGATGACCCTGATGGCGCACTTTGCCGATGCGGAGCGGCCCGACGGCATCGACGCGCCCATGGTGCGTATCGAACAGGCGGCAGAGGGGCTCGACTGCCCGCGCTCGCTTTCCAACTCCGCCGCCACGCTCTGGCACCCCGAAGCCCACTTTGACTGGGTGCGCCCTGGCATTGTGCTGTACGGCGCGTCGCCTTCCGGCCAGTGGCAGGATATCGCCAACAGCGGCCTGAAGCCGGTGATGACCCTGCGCAGCGAAATCATCGGCGTGCAGACCCTCAAAGCGGGGGATACGGTGGGCTACGGCAGCCGCTACCGCGCCAGCGGGGAGCAGCGGATTGGTATTGTGGCGGGAGGATACGGCGACGGCTATCCGCGCATTGCCCCCAGCGGCACCCCGGTCTGGGTCGACGGCGTGCGCACCGGGACGGTGGGTACGGTCTCTATGGATATGCTGGCGATAGATTTAACGCCCTGCCCGCAGGCGGGGATCGGCTCGCCGGTGGAACTGTGGGGCAACGAGGTTAAAGTCGATGATGTGGCCGCCTCGGCAGGGACCATTGGCTATGAGCTGCTGTGCGCGCTGGCACCACGGGTGCCGGTTGTGACGGTGTAACTAATAAAGGGTTTTCATGGACGGCTCCCTCGCCCCTTTGGGGAGAGGGCTGGGGTGAGGGGAAAATGCGCCTCGACTCGGCCTACAGGAAACGCTTCGGCGATTTTCAGCCGGACCAGAGCGCCGCTGAACCATTCTCTGATTCAGAGGCGATGTCATAGCTGGGTTTTCTCCCTCTCCCTGTGGGAGAGGGTTGGGGTGAGGGCAACAGGTCGCACCTTAAGCCCAAAGCTACTCCTCAGCATCCTCCGCCACGCGAACCCCGACCTTCAGTACTGCGTTATCGGCTTTTTCGGCGACCGTCCAGATCATCCCGGCAAACTCTACCTGGTCGCCCACTACCGGGGCGGCGCCAAGCATCTTCTGCACGATCTCGCCCAGCGTCTGCTGGTTATCGCCGTGCGCCAGCCCCAGCCCTTCATCGATGCCGTAGATCAGCGCTACGTCGGCAAACTTGGCGCTGGCTTCCAGAATAAAGTCACCAAAGAAGCGCTGATCCAGCGCCACCGGCGGCGACTGGCTGAACAGCTTGCCGAGGGCAGGCAGGTCGCGCTCGCGGCCAATAACGCACAGAATATCGCCTTCGCGCAGGCGGGTGCTGCCGGTGGGGTGCAGCAGCACGTTATCCCGGAACAGAGCGGCAATGCGCGTCTCGGTGGGCATATGCAGATCGCGCAGGGAGGCGCCCACGCACCATTTGTCGGCGCTCAGCTGGTAAACGAACTGCTCCCAGGGGTTCTCCGGGTGCAGATCCAGCCCCACGCGGGAGACCGGCCTGCCCACCGGTGGGATCACCACTTTGGCGCGCTTTGCCGCCCAGGAGAGCGAGGAGCCCTGGAAGAGCAGCGATACCAGCACCACGAAAAAGGCCACGTTAAAGAACAGGCGGGCATTTTCCAGCCCGGCCATCATCGGGAACACCGCCAGAATGATCGGTACCGCGCCGCGCAGCCCCACCCAGCTAATAAAGATGCGCTCGCGCAGGTTAAAGCCGCGGAACGGCAGCAGCCCGGCAAAGACCGACAGCGGACGGGCAATGAAGATCATCCCCATGGACAACAGCAGCGCCGGAATGGCGATCGGCAGCAGGTCCGAGGGGGTCACCAGCAGCCCCAACACCAGGAACATGCCGATCTGCGCCAGCCAGGCCAGCCCATCAAAGTTCTGCAAAATGGCGTAGCGGTTGCGGATAGGGCGGTTACCCAGCAGGAAACCGCAGAGATAGACCGCCAGTATGCCGCTGCCGTCCATTGCGGTGGTGAGGGCGAAAATCAGGATCCCGCCGCTCAGCGCCAGCAGCGGGTAAAGCCCACCGGGCAGGGCGATGCGGTTAATCATCTGCTGCAGCAGGTAGCCTCCTCCCAGCCCAATAACAATCCCCAGGCCAAACTGCTGAATAATATGCCAGACAAACATCCAGCTCAGGCCGGTTTCATGCTGCTGGATCATCTCAATCAGGGTGATGGTGAGAAACACCGCCATCGGGTCGTTGCTGCCCGACTCGATCTCCAGGGTGGAGCCGACGCGTTCGTTAAGGCCTTTGCCTCCCAGCAGGGAAAAGACCGCGGCGGCATCGGTAGAGCCGACAATGGCGCCAATCAACAGCCCTTCCATGATATTCAGCTTAAACAGCCAGGCCGCCATCATGCCGGTGAGGCCGGAGGTGATTAAGACCCCCACCGTCGCCAGCGACAGCGCCGGACCAAGGGCAACCCTAAAGGAGCTGGCCTGGGTGCGCATGCCGCCATCCAGCAGGATCACCGCCAGCGCAAGGTTGCTGATCATGTAGGCATAGGGGTAGTTATCAAAAGGGATACCGCCCACGCCATCCACGCCCGCAAGCATGCCGATGGCCAGGAAAATAACCAGAATGGGTATACCGAGGCGAGAAGAAAATGAACTCAATAAAATACTACAGGTTACAAGAACAGAACCCAGGATAAAAAGACTGATTATTGCTGCGGCATCCAATGTTTGCTTACTCCCGCCCGACGTTGTGACTATTATTAAAACCCTAACATATTAACGACACAAACAAGGGTTAATTGAGGTGTTAAAGCCGGTTTTTTTGTGCTTTTAGCACCGGATGACCGCTTATGGTCATCCGGCAGCCGTTTTCATCATTAATCAGCGCTGCCTGCGCCCCCAGCGGCAGGGTCACCGTCTGCTGTTCGTGACCAAAATCGAGGCCGCTGATCACCGGCACCTTCACCCGGCTGCGGATGTAGTCGATCATCGCAGGCAGATCGTATCCGGCATCGTAATCGTTCGCCGCCGCGCCGCTAAAGCTGCCGAGCACAATCGCCTGCTGGCGCGATAAAATTCCCGCATGGTGCAGCTGCAATAGCATGCGCTCTACCCGGAACGGATGTTCGTTAATATCTTCCAGCACCAGGATCCCGTTCTCAATAGCCGGCAGCCAGGGCGTGCCGATAAGCGACACTAACATTGCCAGGTTGCCGCCCCAAAGCCTGCCTTCACGGGCGCAGTGCGGGCCTTCTGCCTGCCAACTAAGGGTAAAGGTGGGCTCGGTCAGCGCCTGCCAGAAGTGGTCGACGGTGAAGGCATCCAGCTCCGGGGCGCCAAAGTTGCCTGCCAGCATAGGTCCGCTGAAGGTGATGACGTTATGGCGAGCCAGCAGGCCGAGCTGGATAACCGTGAAATCGCTGTGGCCGCAGATAAACAGCGGGTCCCGCTGCTGGCGGGTGGCCAGCCCGGCCCAGTCAATCTGCTCCAGCAGGCGGCTGGCGCCATAGCCGCCGCGCACTGCCAGCACGATCTGGTCCGCTCCCGGCAGCGTCGCCAGGGCGTTGATATCGTTCAGTCTCTGGGCCTCGTTACCGGCAAAACGCTGCTGGCGGCGGGGTATAATCGTCTGATTTTGCACATGGTGGCCGCCCTCCAGCAAACGCTGAATTCCCCGCTGCGCCGCCTCCTGGTTAATGCAGTAGCCTGACGGCGCGATAAGATGAAACTGAGACATGGCATTTCCTTGCTGACTTATAAAACCAAATGTATATATCATGCCGCGTGTTATTGCCCTTCAGCAAGCGAAGGAGAGGGCGACTGCGATGACTGGCCATAAGGATAGATGACGTGAAATTGAGATGGTTTGCTTTTTTAGTGGTGGTGCTGGCGGGCTGTTCGTCGAAGCAGGATTACAAACAACAACCCTGGAACCCGGAAGTGCCGGTCAAACGGGCCATGCAGTGGATGCCGATTACCGAAAAAGCCGGGGCGGCCTGGGGCGTCAGCCCGCGTCTGATCACCGCGATTATCGCGGTAGAGTCCGGCGGCAATCCGACGCTGGTGAGTAAATCGAACGCGGTAGGGCTGATGCAGCTGAAGGCCTCGACGGCCGGTCGCGAAGTCTATCGCTACATGGGCTGGCAGGGCGAGCCCTCTACCAGCGAGCTTAAAAACCCGGAACGCAATATCTCGATGGGCACCGCTTATCTGAGCATTCTGGAGCACGGCGTGCTGAAAGGGATCGAAGATCCGGAAGTGATGCAGTACGCGCTGGTGGTCTCCTACGTGAACGGCGCCGGGGCGCTGCTGCGGACCTTCTCGTCGGATCGTAAAAAGGCGATAGCTGAGATTAACGATCTGGACAAAGAGGAGTTCTACGAGCACGTTGTAAACAACCATCCGGCCCCGCAGGCGCCGCGCTATATCTGGAAGGTACAGAAGGCGATGGACGCCATGTGATGACCGACCGGGCAGCCCCACGCTGCCCGGCTGGTTTAACGCACTTTACTGGCGCGCTCGCGCGCATCGCGCTCCAGCGAGAAGATAATACGCTGTAGATCGCGCTCCACGACCGGGCTGACGTTCAGAAAGCGGAAGCTCAGACGCGGCGTGGTAACGGTGTCGTTCTTGCCATCCACCACCACGCGTTCGCTCACTGAAATCAGCTGGGCATCGACCCGGAACACGCCCCAGCCCGCCATATCCAGCTCGATCTGCGAAAACCGCATCCCTTCCGCCAGATCCTCCGGATGCTGACCCTCCAGCAGCGCGCCCATCCCCCCGAGCGACAGATCGTACAGGCGCAAGCGCAGCTCGCTCTTATCCGGCATTCTGGCCTTGCAGAAGTAGGCCGGGTGCAGCGGGGCAGGGATACGGAAAAACTCCCGGCGCTGGATAAACCAGACCGAATCAGGCAGCGAGGCGTGAAAGGCGGGCAGGTTTTGATACTCGCCCGTTTCTATTTTCGGCAGCGTGAACTCCACCTTGGCCCCCCGGGTATCGGCCGTAATGCAGATGCTCTCGGCGCGCAGCACCGCCCGGTTTTCGTAATCCTGGCTGCCGAGGTCAATGACCAGTTTATCCGCCGAGACGTCGAGGATCTTGCTGATGAACTGGTTGCTGGACCAGCTGATCCGGACAGGCACGCTGTTTTTTTGCAAATCGCGTAATACCCCTAATACAGCCAGCGGATTATTTTTCAGGAACTGCTCACTGTAATTACTCACGCCCCATGGCTCCTCGCTATCTGAGAGACTATCCGTGTGTTATCGGCACCCCTTGCGCGAACTTAATACAAACCGGTGATTTTTTATTTGCAGGGGGAATATCAGCAGGGAGAAGCCCCTGATTTTCTGTGGGTTGCCTATACTTAACGTACCTGCGCGGACAGACGCGCTGCGCAAGATTAACTCTGCAAGAGGGCATTGCTATGGGTATTATCGCCTGGATTATCTTTGGTCTTATTGCTGGCGTTATCGCGAAACTGGTTATGCCCGGGCGCGATAGCGGCGGTTTTATTTTGACCTGTATCCTTGGGGTCGTGGGTGCGGTTGTGGGCGGCTGGCTGGCCACCATGTTCGGCATCGGCGGCAACGTGTCCGGCTTCAACCTGTATAGTTTTATGGTCGCCGTGGTGGGCGCCATTGTCGTTCTTGCTATTTTCAGGCTGGTGCGACGCGCCTGATAAAAAAAGGCCCTCGCAAGAGGGCCTTTTTATTACTGTGCCGCCCGGGTCTGCCCGGCCGGATCGTCGTTTGCCGCCGGCTGGTTCGCTGGCAGGCTGTCGCAGGGTTTCTCCTTCGGACAGATCAGACTCAGCATCTGTAGCGTGACGCCGTTGGTCCAGCCAAACCCATCCTGCAGCGGGTATTCGCCGCCGCCGCCGCCCGTACCGGTGGAGGAGACGTCATATTTCTCCACCAGCTTTTTCTCGCGATCGTAGGTGTGCTGTACGTTGGTGAGGAAGCGCCATGAGACGTCCATCGCCACTTTGTTATGACCATAGTTTTGCAGCCCTTCGGCCGCCACCCACTGCAGCGGCGCCCAGCCGTTAGGGGCATCCCACTGCTGGCCGCTATTGACGGTGGTAGTGGTGATACCGCCCGGCTTCAGCAGGCGCGAGGCAGTGGCAGCGGCGACCTTGTCGGCGCGATCTTTCGCTGCCGCATTGACATAGAGTGGGTAGAGGGCCGCGGCGGTAAGCTGATCGCGCACCTTGTTGGTCTTCAGATCGTAATCCGCATACCAGCCCTCTTTCTGATTCCACAGATGGCTCTCGATCGCTTTCTGGCGCGCGCTGGCTAGGCCCTCATACTTGCTGGCCGCTGCGCTGTCCCCGGCATCCTGGCTGGCTTTTGCCAGCAGTTTTTCCATTTTGAACATCAGGGCGTTCAGATCCACCGGCACGATGCTGGTGGTGCGAATGGTACCCAGCTTTTTCGGATCGTCCATCCAGCGCGAGCTGAAGTCCCAGCCGGAGGCCGCTGCCGAGCGCAGATCGCGATAAATTTCGGTCGCCGGGCGGTCGGGGTTATTTTTGGCGGTGGTGACATCATCCAGCCACGACTCCGGGCGCGGCGTGTCGCGATCGTCCCAGTAGCGGTTAAGTACCGACCCGTCGGCCAGCTTCACCACCCGCTGGTTGGCCTGGCCCGGCTGGAGGCTCTCTGCCCCTTCCATCCAGTAGGCGTACTCTTTTTCCATCTGCGGACGGTACTGCTTTAACGCTTGCGGATCGTGGGTCGCCAGCAGCTCCACCATCAGGGAGAAGAAGGGGGGCTGGGAGCGGCTCAGGTAGTAGCTGCGGTTACCGTTGGGGATATGGCCCCAGGCGTCAATCTCATGGCCGAAGTTCGCCACCATATCGGCGATCTTATCCCAGTACCCGCTCTGGGCGAGGCCCAGCATGGTGAAGTAGCTATCCCAGTAATAGACCTCGCGGAAGCGCCCGCCCGGCACCACGTAGGGTTTCGGCAGCGGCAGCAGCGAATCCCATTTGCCTGCGGTATCGGTGGTACGCGTCAGCACTGGCCAGAGGCCGTCGATATGCGCGCGCAGGCTCTGTCCGGCCGGCGGCACGTACTTTTCGCCCTCTTTAGGCAGGGTGAAGTTCACATCGACGAAGTGGCGCAGGTCGAAACCCGACTGGTTACGCTGCATGCGGTAATCGGCAAGGATGGTCAGCGGATCGCTTTTGGGTACCGCATCGGCAAAGGTTTTCTGATCCGGGAAGAGCTTAGCGCTCTGCACATCATTAAACAGCGGGCCAAACAGGATATCAGGGGATTGCGGCTGCCCGGCGGGCGGCGCGTCTGCGTAGCTGAAGGCGGTAAAACCGAGCAGTATGCCACCGATTGCCAGCCGCAGCGTAGGGCGCAGTTGAGGTCTCGTCATGGTGATTCTCCTTTATTTGCTGAGCAGCGTACCCGCTGTCATCAATCACCTGAAAACCTTAGACGAATCTTAGCCAGTTCGCGTGTCGGAGGTAACATTTTGCACATAAACAGATAATTTACCCTGACGGCGAAAAACGGCGCATTGCGCGGTTTTATCCCGGTTTATCGGATCAATTCCCTCGTGTGCACTACCTTCATAACATGTCTTACTGAAAGGGAATGTTAATGAAAGGCTTATCTCTGATTATCTCAAGTGCTCTTTTGCTCGCTGGCTGCGGCGCAAATAATACGCCTCCCCAGGCCCCGATCCCCGGTGAAAGTACCTCTGCCAAAATGCGCACCCTGGAGACGGGGGCGCAGGTGATCCAGTCCCGTCCACCGGTAGAGGCCATTAGCGCCTACCTGGACGGCTTTCACTTTTATAGCGGCGATAAAAACGGCCAGATGGAGGCCCATCACTACGTAACGGTGCTTAACGAAGATGTGATGCAGGCGGTCATCTATGACGGTAATACCAAAGATGCCCGGCTGATGGGGGTGGAGTACATCATCAGCGAGCGTCTGTTCAACACCCTGCCGCCGGAAGAGAAAAAGCTCTGGCACAGCCATCAGTATGAAGTGAAGTCCGGCAGCCTGGTGGCCCCCGGCCTGCCGGCGGTGGCCGACCATGCGCTGATGAACAAGATCGTGAACACCTACGGTAAAACCTGGCACACCTGGCATACGGACAGGGACAAGACGCTGCCGCTGGGCGTTCCGGCGCTGATGATGGGCTTTACCGGGGAAGGACAGCTCGATCCGGCGCTGCTGGCGGACCGCGACCGTCGTCTGGGGATCGATACCCAGCAGATTAAGCGCCAGCGGGCGGATATCGTTGCCCATCCGGTGGCGGAGGGCGCCAACGCCTGGCAGCGCGGGCAGGTGATCCAGCTCCAGCGCGTGCAGGGTGGGGGCGAACATGCCCGGGGAGATACCGCCCATTTCGGTACCTCCGAGCAGAGCCAGCAGGCCCATTCACACTGATGAGGAGGCGAGATGAAGATCCATCACCTTAACTGCGGGTGCATGTGCCCGCTGGGCGGCGCGTTTTACGATGGTTTCAGCAAGGGGCTGCATGCCCACCTGGTCTGCCACTGCCTGCTGGTTGAAACCGACCGCGACGGGCTGGTGCTGGTAGATACCGGCTTTGGGCTGGACGACGTGCGCCAGCCCTCCAGGCTGTCGGCTTTCTTTCGTGGGCTGAATAACATCCAGCGCCGCGAGTCGCTCACGGCCCGCGCCCGTATCGAAGCGCTGGGTTTCCAGGCGGCGGACGTTCGCCACATCATTCTGACGCACCTCGACTTTGACCATGCGGGCGGCCTGACGGATTTCCCCCACGCGCGGGTTCATTTAATGCAGCAGGAGATCGATACCGCCAGCGCGCGCCATAGCTGGCTGCAGCGGGAGCGCTATCGCCCCGGTCAGTGGGGCGGTACTTCCGGCTGGGAGGGGTATCAGGTGCAGGGCGAGCGCTGGTTTGGCTTTGATGCGGTGTCGGCCCTGCGCGGCCTACCGCCGGAGATCCTGCTGGTGCCGCTGGCCGGGCATACGCCGGGCCATGCGGGGATCGCCATCAGCCAGCCCGAGGGGTGGCTGCTGCACGGCGGCGATGCCTGGTTCTATCGCGAGGAGATGCGCAGGCCGGAGCGCAAATGTACTCCCGGCCTGCGCTTTTACCAGTGGATGATGGCGATGGACAACGACGCCAGGCGGCGTAACCAGCAGCGGCTGCGGGAGCTCTCCTGCTCCCACGCGCAAGAGATCACTTTCTTCTGTAGCCATGATGCGCGGGAGCTTGAGGCCTTGTCCGGCGTAAAAAACCCGTAGTTTCGCAGGGTTAGCGCAGGGCAAAACCGTGCAAAAATTATACTGGATATTTAAACAGGTAATTGTATACTATTAGAGCAAATTACCCGGTGTATGAATGAATGAGGGGTGAAACCTATGGTAATTCCTGTTGAAAATTTCCAGTCCCATGACCAGCTCGTCACCATGAGCAGCCGCGAAATCGCAAAGATGACCGGCATCGCCCATACCGAGGTGAAGCGCATGGTGAAAAGCCTGGAAACGGCGCAGCGTCTTTCGCAGCCGGTAACGGCCAGTGCCTATGAGCGCGAAGGTGAAACGCGGCAGGAGTTTTTGCTGAATAAACGGGACTCCCTGCTGACGGTTTCACGTATCTCTCCCGGCTTTACGGCGACCATGCTGGATCGCTGGCAGGAGCGTGAGCAGAGCGTCAGCCTGCCTGATTTTACCAATCCGGCGGCGGCGGCGCGCGCCTGGGCCGAGCAGTATGAAAAACGCCAGCGCGCAGAGGCGCAGCTTGCGCTCTCCGGCCCAAAGGCCGCCTTCTTTGACCAGTTCATTAACGTGGATGAGTCACTGGGGTTCCGCCAGCTCTGCAAGATGCTGAAGGCGAAAGAGCCGCAGTTCCGCCAGTTCTTGCTGGAGCGCAATATCATGCAGCGCGTCGGCGGGGCGCTGGTGCCGCCGCAGCATCACATTGATGCCGGCTACTTTACCCTGCACAGCGGCGTGGGCGAAAACCGCCACACCTGGTCTCAGGCGCGCTTTACCGCCCGTGGCGTGAAGTGGGTTGCTGATCTCTGGGTTAAGCACCTCTCCACGCTCACCATCGAGATGCCCCGCACCGAACGCGGCGAGAGCGTCGCTCCGGAACAGGGCTGGTTATAACATCTCATCAGGCCCCGGCACGGTATTCCCGTTCCGGGGCCTTTTTATGGCCGCGCTGGCACCAGGGTGATGTCGGCTCCCGCCGAAAAGCCTGTTGTAAGATAAGGAGAGGCCGGCGCTTTTCCTCCGTTACTCCATTTTCCCCGTCACCGCGCGTAGCAGCTCATTTGCCAAAAATGAAGTTCGGCTGATATGCAGGGTGAGGGCGCCATTCTCGCTTGCTCTGGCATATCTGGCCTGCTCGAGCGGTGCTTCCACCTGGGTTTTTTCCGCATAAATTTCTGAGTCCGGAACCAGCCTGATACGGTCCGGCTGCGGGTGGGGCAGGGTGGAAATTACCAGCCAGCGCGGGGCGTCAATGCCTGGCTGCACGGTGGTATAGGTGAAGAGGCGGTGGCTTTGCAGCAACGCGGGCTCGCGATATTCGAAGTCGCTGTATTTGAGCCGCTGTCGCACTTTCCAGTTGGCGTCATACAACACCGCCTCCACCGCAAGGAACTGAGAATCGTCCAGCGGTGTGGTCAGTTCAAGGGCGTACGGGCTATTCATAAGGGGCAGGGCCACTACCTGCGCGCGAGCGTTACCCTCGGCAATCCGTGGTGTCTGGCTATCAAAGTTCAGGGTCAGCGATGATTTGCCCTTAAACTCCTGCACCGGCAGCTCGTTCAGCTTTGTGCAGCAGACGGAGGGGGTCACCAGGCTTGTTTCATTGACCGGCGATACCGGCTGGGTGCAGCCGCTTAACCAAAGAAGACCAAAGGCCAGCGGAATAATTTTTTTCATGTTTTGCTCCTGACGCGTATTCACAATTACCACCACAGCTCAAAGTTAAAACCGAAGGTCACTTCTTCCGTGCTGCCCAGGTCGCTCTTTACCGGCGCGGCGTACTTATTGTGGTTGCCGTAGCGGTTGATACGCTCCCACTGGGTGTCGGTATCGGACCAGGTCACAAAGAGGCGCAGTGCCGGACGCGCCCAGACCCCTTTTCCGGCCTGGATCATCTGCGCCAGGGTCACTTTGTACATACTGTTCACTCCGGCATCATTTTGCGCATCTACGCGCTCGTAGCCGAACTCAACTGCCGTTGCCAGATAATCGTTCCAGCTATACTGCGGGCGCAAACCGGCGCTGAACCAGGTCATTCCACTGTTGTTGTCGAGATTAAGATCCTGCCAGGCGAGGGAGTACATGCTCTGGATATTGTCGGTAAAGTTAATTTCGCCGTAGTTAAAGACGCGCCAGCTGTAGCCGTCGTGATCGACGCCGGTATTGTATTTCACCGCGCTGGCGCCCTCTGCGCTCATCAGTCCCCCCGCTAAGGCATCGCGGCCATACTGAAATGCCAGGGTGTTGCTGCCCATCGACCAGGCCTGGCGATAGATAAGCGACAGCATGGAGCCGTTAGTGGTGATGTTTTTCTCATCGTAACTGTCGTTCTGGGCGAAAACGTAGTTCAGCCCGGCAGTGAAATCGGCGTCGTCATTGATTTTCAGCTCGCTCAGACGCAGGTCGATATTATGCAGGGCGCGATCGTCGGCGCTGGACTCGGGGGCCAGCCAGGCCATATGGGCTTTTGCAAAGCCGAGGTCGATATTTTCAAGGCCAATACCGTTGTCGGAGACATCCCAGTATTTAATATCGATCATATGCACTTCATGACGCTGATAAAAACGCTTACCTACCCATATTTTGGCATCGGGTTGTCCGGGGATAATATTATAAACAGAGGCCCAGGTTTGCAGGGTGCCGACATCTCCCCACGACTCGCCGCTGCCAATATACCAGGTGAAATCAAATATCGCGTCGGTGCCGGTGGTGATATCGGTTTTAAATCCCCCTTCCCACCAGTTCATTTCATTACCGAGACGGTAATTACCAAATCCTTCCGAGGCGCGAATAACGTCGTTTAATTTTCCTTTCCCGTCATTTTTATCTTTATTGTCGGTATAAATATTGCCCCATTTTACGTAACCCAGAGGAGTGAAATTTTCCAGCGCGGCAGAAGAGGTAAAAGGCAGTGCCAGCGCGATCAGAGGTAAAAGACCACGGCGTATCATCATAGAAAGTTTCCATACTATGTTATTAATGAATTTATGTTGCCAGCAGCCGAACGCTGCTGGCGGGGTACTGGATCAGGCGCGTTTTTGGACTAATTCCGCCATGATGTCGTCATGGTACTGACCATTCAGTTTGTAATAACGGCGATAAATAAAGAAGCTGGCGGCGACCAGAATAAAGGGAATGCCAATCATCAGGACCCGCATGCCAAAGATAGTATCCCCATCCTGCACTTCATTAGGAACGTAGCCAATAATGGTCAGGCCAATACCAATCAGGAAGCCGGCAAAGGCGGAGGCGGCTTTGACCAGCATGGTCTGCACCGAAAAAATTACGCTTTCGCTGCGCATGCCGGTTTTATACTCACCGTAGTCCACCACGTCGGCCAGCATCACCGTTGCCATGGCCAGCGAGAAGCCCGAGCCAAGCTTCAGCAGCGCGCCGGAGAGCCCCACCAGCACGTGGCTTTCCGGCATAAATATTCCGGAGATCAGCAGAATCACGCAGCTCAGGAGGGGGAAAATACAGGCCAGACGCCATACCGTCGGGCGCGATACGCTGGCAACCACTTTCGGGAACAGCACCAGCCCGGCAATCTCTGCGGCGCCGGATAGCATCATAAAGACCGGGAACAGATCTTTATTGCCGATGGCATACGCAAAGTAATAAATGGCAAAGCCACCGGCCAGCTGCATGGCCATATTAAAGGTCAGCACAATGCCGATCAGCGCCTTAAGCTGATCGTTTTTGGTAATAATATTAACCATATCCTTCAGGCTAATTTTGGGCTTGCTGACCTTTACCTCCACCACGTCTTTAACGTTCACAACGGTGATAATGGCGCTAATAATAAAGAAGATAGCAATAGCGATACTGACGCGCACAAAGCCGGTGGCGCTGTCGCCGTCGCCCAGCCAGTCAATGGCCTTCAGGCCGAACGCGCCCATAATAAGCCAGGCGATACTGGCGAACAGGCGCGGCACGACGACAATTTTTTCGCGTTCGCTTTTTTCTTTCGTTAATGAGGGGATCATGGACCAGTAGGGAATATCCATCATGGTATAGGTCATTCCCCATAATACATAGGAGACGGAGGCGTAAACATAAAGCCAGACGCCTTCAAACTCGTGGCATATAAATACGCCAATCATCGTTGCTGAGTTAACAATAGTACCGATTAAAATCCATGGGCGGAATTTACCCCAGCGGCTGCGCGTATTATCAACAATTAATCCCATAACCGGATCGGTAATGGCATCCCAGATCCTGGCAAACAAGAACAGTGAGCCGACAAAGGCGGCCGAAAGGCCAACCACGTCGGTGTAATAAAACATCAGGTACAGATAAATAATGGAGCAGGCAAGATCCTTGCCCAGCGCGCCTATGCCATAGGAGAGCTTGCTCGTATTGCTGATACTCATATAGGGCCCTTATTTTTCATTGGCGACAGGAAAGAGAAGGATCACGGCTGTGCTTCAACCAGCAGCAGGATGGCTGATTCCGGATCCAGTACCGGCATGGCCAGCCCGGCGTGTTCCAGCCACTCGCCAGACAGCTCAACGCCATCCTCTACCCATGCAGGCTGGGTGCTGACGATCCCGCTGCGGAAATTGTCGGCGGCATCAATAACGCGCACGCGATAGCTTGTCTGCGGATCGAGCCCCTGCAGGCGCAGCGTACCGCTAAGCGCCCACGTCGGCATCGCCAGCTGGGCCACGGCGACCAGCGCGCGACGGCGGTCCGCCGAGACGATGGCGGTAAGAGATTGCGCCTTAGGATCGTCCCCCTCGAGGCGGTAGAGCGTTCCCTGATGGATCAGCTGACGGTGCTGTTTATACAGCTCAACGTAGCGGCTGAAACCGGCTTTATCCTCTTCCGAGGCCTGCAGCGGATCCAGTTCAATGCCCATGTGGCCGAAGAGGGCGGTGATGCCGCGAAAATGGATATCCGATACCCGGCGGGTAGAGTGGCTCTTTCTGGCGCCAATGTGCGCCCCCATCACTTCCGGCGGGAAGAAATAGCTGAAACCGCGCTGAATCGCCTGGCGTTCAAGGGCGTCGTTATTATCCGAAGGCCAGAAACGCTGAACGTGACGCAGAATTTCATAGTCGATGCGCCCGCCGCCCGCGGCGCAGGATTCAATATCGACCGTCGGATGTTTTGCCCTCAGCGCCGCCATCAGGGCGTAAAGTCGCTCCACCTGGCGCGTTTGTGCCGGGCGCTCCTGATGACCCGGCTGCACCACTTCACGGTTCATGTCCCACTTCAGGTAGGAGATGGCGTAGCGGCTGAGTAGGGTATCGAGGCGTTCGAACAGATAACTGAACACCTCATCGTTACTGAGATCGAGCACGTACTGATTGCGGCCGGTGGGCTGCTGGTAGTCGCTGAGCTGGAGCAGCCAGTCCGGATGCTGGCGATAGAGCCGGGAGTTTTTGCTGATCATTTCCGGTTCGACCCACAGGCCAAAGGTCATGCCCTGCTCCAGTACATGGGCGATGACCGGCTCCAGCCCCTGCGGGTATTTCGACTCATCCACAAACCAGTCGCCCAGCGCCGCTTTGTCATCATTGCGCCCGATAAACCAGCCGTCATCAATGATAAAACGCTCGACCCCCATCCTGGCGGCCTCGGTGGCCATCTGCATGATGTACTGCGGATCGTGATCGAAATAGATCCCCTCCCAGGTGTTGAGATGCACCTGGCGCGGCTGGTCCGGCGTGAAGGCAAGCAGATGCTGGCGAATATGGCGATGAAACTGCTGGCTCATGCCGTTGAGTCCCCGGTTGCTCCAGGTCGCATACAGCCAGGGGGTGTTGATATGCTCTCCGGTTTGCAGCACGATCTCACCCGGCACGTATAAGGCTTCTGCCTGCAAAACCCGTCGGCCATCGGCCTTAACATCTATGCGCAGGCGGTGGTTGCCGCTCCAGGCGAGGTGGGCTCCCCATACCTCACCATGGCTTTCACCAAAACCGGGCGTACCGGCGATGAGGGCAGGGTAGTGCTGATGCGATGTGCGCCCGCGGCGGTTCTCCTGCTGGTAGCCGCCGTGCTGCACGCTGTGGCGATGCTGTTGAAATTCGTATACCCAACGGCCATAGAACGACAGGCATTCGCTGGCGCGCTCCGGCAGCGGCAGGGTGACGGCCAGACGGGTGAGCTCGTAGACGCCGACGCCGGTATTGGTGAGCCTGTGGCGCATTTTAATGACGTCGTTATCGCCATCGAACAGCAGTTGGGTGGCGATCTGCAAACCGGCCGCACGATCTTCGCTCTCAATATGCCAGCCTTCAGCGGTCTCTTCGATGCGGGTGAGGGTAAAGACCGGCGACCAGTGGCGGCCGTCGCGGTGCCCCTCGATACCGGGGCTGCCGAAGAGACCACGACCGTTTTCCGCCATCAGCGATACCGGTGTATCGGCGTCCAGTCGGCCATAAGGTACGGCGCGGGAGAGGGCGGCTTTAGCCGCCTGGGAAGAAGAGAGTTTAGCGCCCCAGTAGAGAATTTCGCCGCCGCTGGCGGTATCAAAACAGAGCGTAGAGGTTTTTCCAGAGAGAAAGCGCGTTGGTTCCATCACGTCATCCTGTTTAACTATTCCTGATAGTAATGATGAGATTAACATTCATTTCGAATTGTAATTGTGACCGCTCACTCAGTTGTGGTTAAGGATAGCTATAACAGTATTTTTATGGCGCATAAACAGACGCATGTTACGCTGCTGTTAATCGCAATATGTTGATTATATGGTGTTAAATATTTTTGTGAGCGATTTACAATTGGTTTAATGTCAGAGTGATATGGCGGAGAGGAAAGCCTTCAGCGGCGGCCTCCGCCGCTGAAGGAGATGATGTTAAGAACGTTTCCAGCGCAGGCTGTAATGATAGTGCTGCTGGCTGAGGAGATACTCTGCCGAAACGCTGGGACTCCAGGAGTCATCGCCGCCGACGCCCATATGGAAGCCGTCGATATTCAGCCAGCTGCCGGGCTCCTCGGTCAGCAGATGGCGGTGCGTTGTCTCGCGCAACTGCGCCTGGCTGTAACGGCTGAGATTAAACTGGAAGTCTCCGGACCAGCGGTTGGCACCGTATTCGAGGCGCGTGGTGCCGCAGCGCAGGCCGTTTTCACTCGGGAAAACATAAGGCGTATACATCTCTGCCAGCGGCCGTTGCCAGAGATCAAACCGGGCGGAGCGGCGTCGGTCAGGGTAGTTTTCGTGCGGGCCGAGCCCCAGCCACGTCACCTGCTGTGCAACTTCTGCCAGCTGGCAGGTCAGGCCAATACGCGCCGGGGCAGGCGTGCCGCGGGCGATCTCCACGTCAACGTCAATGCGCATCTCACCCTGGTTATCAATCAGATAAGTTTTACGGCTGATAAACAGCAGCCTGCCGTGCGCCAGCCAGTGATGCACCGAGCGCAGCTGTACCGCCTGCTCAAGCGTATCCGCGTGCAGGCTTACCGCACGACACTCCATGGCGTAGTGCCCGGCGGCTTTCCAGCGCTCCACCCAGGCGTTGGGATCGATACGCGTCACCTCGCTGATACCGATATCGTTATCCAGCGGAGCGCGGGTGAACTGATCCTGCAACGGCGTCAGCAGGGCATTCTCGCCCCGGGTGCTCCACTGGGTCAGCAGGCCGCTTCTCTTGTCAAACTGCCAGCAGTGATCGCCATGCTGAATGTCAAAACGCCCTTCGCTGCAGGTCAGCACCGGCGCGCTGGCGTTGCTTACCTCTGGCGCGTCGGACAGAATGCCCGGCAGACGCCACTGCTCATAAGCGCAGAGATGACCGGCGTCGCTCCACTGCGTGGCGGCAACCTGATGCACCTCGACATTCAGCCAGACCTGGCCGGGGCGGGCTATCTCCGGGAGTGGCAGGGCGATAATCTGCTGCCCCTCTGGGGCAATGTTGAGTTCGGCGCTGCCGCTGGCGAGCATTTCGCCATCCAGCTTGGCCGTCCATGTCAGTACTTCTTTGTCGGTGGTGCGGAACAGGTATTCGCTGCTGACCTCAAGCTGGTTATCGTCCAGCAGGCGGAACTGGAAAAACTGCTGCGCGTGGCGGGCTTCATAGAGCGCCGGGTGCGGTGTGCGGTCGGCAAAGACCAGGCCGTTCATGCAGAACTGACGATCGTTTGGCGTATCGCCAAAATCACCGCCGTAGGCGGAAAAGATCTGCCCCTTTTCATCCCGCTTATTCAGCGACTGGTCCACCCAGTCCCAGATAAAGCCGCCCTGCAGGCGCGGATACTGGCGGAACGCCTCCCAGTACTTATGAAAACCGCCCAGGCTGTTGCCCATCGCGTGGGCGTATTCGCAGAGGATCAGGGGGCGCGTCTCCTCCGGCATGCCGATCCATTTTTTAATCGACCACTTCGGCACCTGCGGGAAAGGCTGATCCTGATCGACGCGGGCATACATCGGGCAGATGATATCGGTCGCCGGGCTATTGGCCCCGCCCCCTTCGTAATGTACCGGGCGGGTGGGATCGTTAGATTTGATCCAGCGATAGAGGGCGTCGTGGTTATCCCCGTGCCCCGACTCATTGCCGAGTGACCAGATAATAATCGACGGATGATTACGGTCGCGCTGTACCATGCGGGTCACGCGCTCGGCCATCGCGGGCAACCAGCAGGGATCGTCGCTGAGACGATTCATGGGCACCATGCCGTGGGTTTCAATGTTGGCCTCGTCAACCACATAGAGCCCGTAAAAATCACACAGCCGATACCACAGGGGGTGATTAGGGTAGTGGGAGCAGCGTACCGCATTGAAGTTATTCTGCTTCATCAGCAGGATATCCCGGCGCATGGTGTCGATATCCATCACCTGGCCGTTATCCGGATGATGCTCGTGGCGATTCACGCCGCGGATCAGCAATGGTTTACCGTTGAGCTTCAGCAGGCCGCCATCGATTTTCACCTCTCTGAAGCCGGTATCATAGGCTTCGGCCTCCAGCAGGGTGTCGCCGCGTTTCAATAACACCACGGTACGATAGAGCGTCGGCGTTTCCGCACTCCAGAGCGCCGGATGTTCCACCGGAAGGCGCAGGGTGGTGCGGTCCGTGTAGCGTCCCCGCTCATCGACAATGTCGCTTTCAATGCGCTGGTCGGCTTCAGCCACCAGGCTATCTCCCTGCCAGAGCTGGACGGCAACCCGCATATCGTCGCTCACGTCGCCTGCAACCCTCACCTGCGCTTCAAGCGTCGCGCGGGTATAGTCGGCGTTGAGATGCGTCACTATCTGTATGTCGCTCAGATGGGTGTCCGGCTTATGCAGCAGCGCGACGTCGCGAAAAATACCGCTCATGCGCCACATATCCTGATCTTCCAGCCAGGTGCCGTCGCTCCAGCGCAGCACCATCACCGCCAGGCGGTTAACGCCGGGAACGAGCAGGGAGCTGAGATCGAATTCCGATGGCAGGCGGCTGTCCTGGGCATAGCCTACCCAGCGGCCGTTGCACCATAAATGGAACGCCGAATTGACCCCGTCAAAGATGATGTGCGTCTGGCCACCGGTGAGCCATTCAGGGTTAACATTGAATGTGAGCGAATAACAACCTGTAGGGTTGTCCTCGGGTACAAAGGGCGGGTTAACCGGAACAGGGTAGGTCACATTGGTGTAAATCGGCGCGTCGTAGCCGGCCATCTGCCAGTTGGAGGGAACCTCCATCCCTTGGGCATCCGGCAGATCCTGCTCCAGCCAGCTTTCCGGCACGGATTCCGGTCGCGTAAAGTAGCTGAATTGCCAGCGCCCGTTCAGGCTTTGCCGCGACGCGGAGGGGGCGTCACGTCTGGCCTCTTCAGCGGCGCGCCAGCTGGCGAAAGGGGGATGGGCAGCAAGAGTATTCAGCTGGGTGACGGCGGGGTTTTCCCAGTCGCGGCGGGCTAGTACGGCGGCTAAAGAGAGAGTGGTTGGACTCATGTTCCGGGTTCCCTGATTAATTTTGATATGCGCTCACAATTTTTATTACTATGCAGGGTGCCCGGTAGCTTGTAAAGCCCCGGCCCGGCAGAGGGTGATGGGCTTCACAAAGAACAACCAGGGGGAGAATGCGTTATTTCAGGCGGGCAACCTGGCGCGCCAGGCGGGTCAGCTCTTCAGCCACGTGCTGGGCGGAAATGGTATCGGACTGTGGTTTCGCGGTGGTTTTGCGTTCGACCAGACTCACCGGCAGCAGTTCCGAGACCGCCTCTGCCCCTTCAATCAGCGCCAGCAGCCGCTCCACGCTGACTTTACCCAGCGTTTTGAAATCCTGCTTAATGGTCGTAAGCGGCGGGGTAAAGCAGGCGCTGTCTTCGGTGTCGTCATAGCCGACCACCGAAACCGCGCCAGGAACCGGCAGGCCAAACTCCGACAGCGCCCGCAGCGCGCCAAGCGCCATCTGGTCATTCGCCACCAGCAGCGCGGTGGGAATATTGCCCTCGTTGAGCAGACGCAACGTATGCTGATAGCCCGACAGGGAGCTCCAGTCTCCGTGCATTACCGCGGCGGGTGTCAGCTGATGTTCAGCGAGACAGGCCTGCCAGCCTTCATAACGCAGGCGCGCTGAGACGGAGTCGAGCGGGCCCGTGAGCAGGGCAATCTGCTGATGACCAAGCTGGACCAGATGTTCAACGCCAAGCTTCGCGCCCTGCAGCGGATCAAACACGATGTGGTGAGTATCGGTCGACGGAGAGGCATCAAGAAACAGGACCGGGATGGTACCGCAAAGCCGCATAATTTCCTGCGCCTGCCGGTCTTCCATGGGGATATTAACCAGAATTCCGTCAACCCGCTGGGAGAGCAGCTGGCTAACGGCCGCCTTGCTCGCCTCCAGCCCGGACGCTTCAGTCATGGAGATGACCACGTTAAAGTGCAGCGAGCTGGCGCGTGATTTTGCGGCAGCCACAATCTGTGACGGCGCATGAAGCGCCAGATTGCTGGTGGCAAAACCGAGCGTATGGCTAAGTTTACCGGCAAGCTGTTGCGCCATCCGGTTGGGAATGTAATTCAGCGCCTTCATCGCCGCTTCAACCTTCAGGCGCGTTTTTTCAGAAACGTGGGCAGCCTGGTTGATCACCCGGGAGACGGTCTGGTAAGAGACATTGGCGTGTTCAGCCACATCATAAAGCGTTACTGATTTCGGTTTCATGCCGGGCTTCCTTGTCATTCATCATGTTGAAGATGGCTGTCGGGCAGCGAAAAGCGCGCACATCATAGCATTTGTCGGCCGGAGGACGAATTTTTGTATGCTAATACAGCGTCCAACCCGGGGCCCGCCGCTGCTGTTTCTGAATCTCAACTATCATTCCCTGCATCACACCTGCCGGAGCCGAGTGCGTTATCAACAGCGAAACCACGGCTTGGTGGTGAAGGGGTATGGAATGGGTACGCCAGTTGTGAAAAAAACGGTAGAGGGGAAAGTGGGATGAGTAACAGGTTCGCTCTGCCGATGTATGCCATCGATCCGGCGGCCAGCCGGGCCTTCTGGCAGGTGATTAAGGATCTGCTGGCCGCGCAGGGGCTGCCGGTGGCGCAGGCATCTTACGGCCTGCCGCCGGATCTTCTCGGCCACTGGCGCAGCCCGGCGCTGCTGTTAAGCCAGAGCTGCGGCTTCCCGCTGATGACGCTTCTGCCCGACGTACAGGTGGTGGGGGCGTTTCACTACGCCGCCCCCGGCTGCGAAGGGCCGCACTACCGTAGCTGGCTGGTAGCTCGGGAGCAGGAGAAGGGCAGGACGCTGGCGGATTTTCGCGGCCATCGCGTGGTGTGTAACGCCCCCGACTCCTGGTCGGGCTATAACGTGCTGCTGAGCATGGTAGCGCCGCTGCGCCGGGAGGGTTGGTTTTTTGCCGAAACGCACTTTAGCGGCAGCCACCGGGCGTCGCTGCTGGCGCTACGCGCAGGCGAGGCCGACATCGCCGCCATCGACTGCGTGACCTGGGCGCTGTTGCAACGCCACGAGCCAGCGCTGCTGAAGGGGCTGTGCATTATCGAACAAAGCCCGCCAGCGCCGGGGCTGCCGCTGATTACCGGGGCGGCCATCTCCCGCGAAACGCTGGCAAAACTGCGCGCTGCTCTGACGCAGGCGGCAGAAAGTCCGCAGGCGCAGGGGGTGCTGATTAACGGCTTTAGTGAGATGACGCGGGAGGCCTGGCGCCCGCTGCTGGCCCGCCGCGAGGCGGCGGCCGGGCAGGGAGTAACTCGCCTAGCGGAGAAAGAAATTTAGCACGGTGAAGGCCATCATCCCCACGATCACGGTGGCGAACAGGCTGCGGGTAACCACCCCTGCGGCGGCAGCAACAATCGCGGCCAGCAGCGACAGGCTGAGCCCGGAAGGGGTAAGCGCCGGTTTACCTGAGATCTCGGCGGTGATAATGGCCGCCATGATCGCCGCCGGAATAAAGCTCAGCCACTGCTGCACCACCGGGGCGAGGCGAAAGCGCGACAGCAGCAGTATGGGCAGGGTACGCATCAGGGCGGTGACCAGCGCCGAAGCGAAAATTGCCAGCAGAATATTGCGTTCCATCTCAGCGATCTCCTTTGTAGAACAGGCGTAACCCCAGGGTAGACAGCGTAGCGGCAACCGAGGCGGCAATAATTACTACCAGGCTGATATCCATCTGCCCGGCGGTTAAGAGGGTCACGATAGTCGCCGCCGCAATGCTGAAGGTCTCCAGCACCTTACGGCGGCTGGCGAACCACAGCATCAGCACCAGACCAATAAACATCGACACCAGGCTGAAGCTCAGCCCCTCCATCAGCGCGGGCGGCAGGGCGGCGGCCAGCCAGGCGCCGACAATGCAGGCGAGGATCCAGTTAAGCCAGGCGGCGACGTTCAGCCCCGTCATCCAGGCAAAGCGGACCTTGCTCTGCTGGCTGCCGTGCTGCACCGCCACGCCAAAGGTTTCGTCGGTCAGCAGCAGGCCGCTGATAATCTTTTGCAGCACGCTGTGGTCGCGAAAAAAGACGCTCATCGCCGAACTCATCAGCAGATAGCGCAGGTTGACCAGCAGGACGCTGAATACCACCGAGGCCACCTCCGCGCCGGTGGCCCACAGGGAGTAAAACAGAAACTGGGCCGACCCGGCATACAGCAGGCCCGCCAGCAGCGCCGTTTGCAGGACGGTAAAACCGGCCAGGGTGCCGATGGCGCCGGCGGCAAAGCCGATGCTCCAGTAGCCGGGAATGGTGGGCAGGCAGGCAGATACGCCCGCCTGAAATGCCGTCACCGCGTCCCCGTTGAGTGTCTCTGTTTTCATGGACCTGGATGCTTTCCTTGTTAGCAAATGCCCTGATTATCCTCAGAATGGGGGCAGATCGCGACACGTAATTTTCTCAGAGCGGGCGGATCTCTTTGCTGCGCAGCTGCAGGCGCACGGGCACCGATTTATAGGACGGCGTGCCGCTCTCTTTATCAATATAATCGAGCGGCACCAGCACGTTGGCTTCCGGATAATAGGCGCCGACGGTGCCCCGGGCGATGCTCCAGGCCACCAGCGTAATATCCTCCAGACGCTGGGTACTATTCGGTAGCGCGGTTTCGATATCCACCCGGTCGCCGTGCTCAAGCCCTAGCCCGGCCATATCCTCTTCGTTCATAAAGAGAATATCCCGCCGTCCGGAGACGCCGCGGTAGCGGTCGTCCATGGCGTAGATGGTGGTGTTGTACTGATCGTGGCTGCGCAGGGTGACCATTCGCAGCACGTTCTCCCCTTCGCCTCTGGCATTTTCATCCACCCCTTCAAAGACCGAGAACATCGCTTTGCCGGTGGCCGTCGGCCAGACGCGTCCGGTGGGCGGAAGGGGCAGGCGAAAGCCGCCCGGCGTGCGGATGCGCTGGTTATAGCGCGTAAAGCCCGGAATGGTCTGTTCGATCAGATCGCGGATGTTATCGTAGTCCGCCACCAGCTCCTCCCAGGCGACTTTGGAGGCGGGCAGCGTCGCCCGGGCAAGGCCAGCGACGATGGCCGGTTCAGAAAGCAGGTGCGGTGAGGCGGGCTTAAGCTTGCCGGAGGAGGCATGCACCATCGACATGGAATCTTCGACGGTGATGGACTGCCTGCCGGTGCGCTGCATATCCAGCTCGGTGCGCCCCAGGCAGGGGAAGAGCCAGGTCTCCTGCGCCACCAGCAGATGAGTGCGGTTAAGCTTGGTGCCCACGTGCACGCTCAGATCCAGCTTTTGCATGGCAGAGAAGACCCGCTCATGGTCGGGCATGGCCACGGCAAAGTTGCCTCCGAGGCAGATCATGGCCTTTGCCTCCCCGGCGATCATCGCCTGGGTTGCCGCCACCGCGTCGTGGCCGTGCTTTGAAGGTGGGGTAAAGCCAAACACCTCTTCAATGCGCGACAGGAAGGCGGCGGTGGGTTTCTCGGTGATGCCGACGGTGCGGTTGCCCTGCACGTTCGAGTGGCCGCGCAGGGGGCAAATGCCCGCTCCGGGCTTGCCGATATTGCCGCGTAACAGCAGCAGATCGGCAATTAGCCGCACGTTGGCGGTGCCTTTGTTGTGCTGGGTGATCCCCATGCCGTAGGTGATGATGGTGGCGTCAGATTTGGCATAGGCCCGGGCCACGCTTTGCAGATCCGCACGGGCGAGCCCCGACTCCTGCTCGATGGCGGCCCAGGCGGTGGCGGCGATATCTGCGGCGAAGGCGTCAAACCCCTGGGTATGGGTGCTGATAAATTCTTCATCCAGCGCGCCGTCCATCTCCAGCAGATGTTTAGCGATACCCTTAAGCGCCGCGGCGTCGCCCCCGGCCTTCACCTGATAGTAGGTTGAGGCGATATTCGTCGAGCCCAGGGTGGCCATCTCCATCACGCTTTGCGGATCGGCAAAGCGCTCCAGGGCGCGCTCGCGCAGCGGGTTAAAGACGATGATCGGTACGCCGCGGCGGGAGAGCTCGTGCAGGGTGCCCATCATCCGCGGATGGTTAGTCCCCGGGTTGTGGCCGATGGCGATCACCAGCTCGGTTTTGTCGAAATCATCGAGCGACACCGTCCCCTTACCGATGCCGATGGAGCGCGGCAGGCCGGTGCTGGTGGCTTCATGGCACATATTGGAGCAGTCAGGGAAGTTATTGGTGCCAAGCTCGCGGGCGAACAGCTGAAGTAGCCAGGCGGCCTCGTTCGAGGTCCTGCCGGAGGTGTAAAACTCTACCGCATCGGGATCCAGCTGGCGCAGTTTTTCTCCGATACGGGTAAACGCCTCTTCCCAGGCGACGGGGCGGTAAGTATCGCTCTCCCGGTGGTAGACCATCGGATGGGTAATGCGCCCGTAGGCTTCGAGCTCGAAATCGCTTTTTTGCCACAGCTCGCTAACGGTATGGCGGGCAAAAAAGTCCGGCGTAACGCGCTTAGTGGTTGCCTCCCAGGTGACGGCTTTAGCGCCGTTCTCGCAGAACTGGAAGGTGGATTTATGCTCTTTATCCGGCCAGGCGCAGCCCGGACAGTCAAAGCCGTCGGGCTGATTGGTGCGAAGCAGGGTGGCGGGGGCCTCCAGGGCATCCATCTGGGTGCGGATGGCGATGGCGGTTGCCTTCAGCGCCCCCCAGCCACCGGCCGAACCATCGTAAGGCTGGATGCCGGGGACGACGCGTCTTTTCTTATTCATGCATGCTCCTGCTTTCCTGATGCGGTTCAGGTTTCTATGGATAGCATCAATAGTAGGCGCATCTGAAGGGGCGTGAATGCTGAGTTACATTTTTAGTAAATGGACAGGCAAAAAAAAACCACGCATAAGCGTGGTTTTTTTCGGTGCTGTTAACGTTAGACGTTAAACAGGAAGTTCATCACGTCGCCATCTTTCACAACGTAATCTTTGCCTTCTGCACGCATCTTGCCCGCTTCTTTCGCACCCTGCTCACCTTTGTAGGTGATAAAGTCTTCAAAAGCGATGGTCTGGGCGCGGATAAAGCCTTTTTCGAAGTCGGTGTGGATCTTACCGGCAGCCTGCGGGGCGGTAGCGCCTACAGGGATAGTCCAGGCACGCACCTCTTTCACGCCAGCGGTGAAGTAGGTTTGCAGGTTCAGCAGCTCGTAGCCGGCGCGGATCACGCGGTTCAGGCCCGGCTCTTCCAGACCCAGCTCGGCCATAAACTCTTCACGGTCGGCGTCGTCCAGCTCGGCGATATCGGATTCTACTGCCGCGCACACGGCCACTACTACTGAACCTTCAGCCGCAGCGATTTCACGCACTTTATCCAGGTATGGGTTGTTCGCGAAGCCGTCTTCATTAACGTTGGCGATATACATGGTTGGCTTCAGGGTCAGGAAGCTCAGGTATTTGATCGCCGCTTTGTCTTCTTCGGTCAGGTTTTTCAGAGCGCGCAGCATGCCCGCGTTTTCCAGCTGGGGCAGACATTTTTCCAGCGCGGCCAGCTCGGCTTTCGCGTCTTTGTCGCCGCCTTTGGCTTTCTTCTGCACGCGGTGAATAGCGCGTTCACAGGTGTCCAGGTCAGACAGCGCCAGCTCGGTGTTGATAACGTCGATATCGTCAGCCGGATCCACTTTGTTATTCACGTGGATGATGTTGTCATTCTCAAAGCAGCGCACAACGTGGCCGATCGCTTCGGTTTCACGGATGTTGGTCAGGAACTGGTTACCCAGGCCTTCGCCTTTGGACGCGCCTTTCACCAGGCCTGCGATATCCACGAACTCCATGGTGGTTGGCAGAATACGCTGCGGTTTAACGATCTCCGCAAGCTGATCCAGACGTGGGTCGGGCATCGGCACGACACCGGTGTTTGGCTCAATGGTACAGAACGGGAAGTTAGCCGCTTCAATACCCGCCTTAGTGAGCGCGTTAAACAGGGTGGATTTGCCAACGTTAGGCAGACCAACGATACCGCATTTGAATCCCATTTCTGAATCACCTTAATTTCTTGATATTCAACACGTTGCAATAAACGAGTCGAAGAAAAGTAAAAAACTGCGCCTAGTATACACCTAACCCGCTGCCCGTGGCGCAAAAAAGGGCCGGGAGACCGCTTATTGCGCTTTAAAAGCGTGAAGACGGTTGGTGGCTTTGGTTAAGCCATCCTGCAGCCAGATCTCGGTACAACGCGCCGCTTCGTCAACCGCTTCGTCGATGAGTTTCTGCTCAGAGAGCGGTGGTTTGCCTAACACAAAACCGACAACTTTGTTTTTATCGCCCGGATGGCCGATTCCCACGCGCAAACGGTGGAAATTAGGGTTATTGCCGAGCTTGCTGATGATATCTTTTAAGCCGTTATGTCCGCCGTGGCCGCCGCCGAGTTTAAACTTCGCTACGCCCGGTGGCAGGTCCAGCTCATCGTGGGCTACCAGTATTTCATCCGGATTAATGCGATAAAAGGTCGCCATTGCCGCCACCGCTTTACCACTTAAATTCATAAAGGTGGTGGGCACCAGCAGGCGCACGTCCGCGCCGGCGAGGTTAATGCGTGAGGTATAGCCAAAGAATTTTGGCTCTTCACGCAGGGGAGCACGTAACCGCTCGGCCAGCAGATCGACATACCATGCGCCTGCATTATGGCGAGTGGCCGCATATTCCGCACCGGGGTTGGCCAGGCCGACAATCAATTTAATCGTCACGTTTGCATTCCTGAGGGTTCTGAGACTGGCGCGTAGTGTACTGTCTGACGCGTCGCTTGACAAAATTCTGCGGCCAGAACCCCGAAATATGAATAATTGCCAATTTGAACCATTAGAATCTCAAGTTACTCAAGTGTTTATTTGTAAAGTTTTGTTGACCCTAAATGCGTAATTGTGATCGCTAACGCACTCCATACCAGGGGTGTTGCCTATACTTTACACAAGGATTAGGGCAGCAGCCCTGCAACCCATAGTTCCGGAGGTGACACATGAAACGCAGAAACGCTTCGTTACTCGGTAACGTGCTGATGGGGTTGGGATTAGTCGTCATGGTTGTCGGCGTCGGATACTCTATTTTAAACCAGCTTCCTCAACTTGACCTGCCCCAGTATTTCGCCCACGGCGCGGTGTTGAGCATATTTCTGGGCGCCGTACTCTGGCTGGCAGGTGCCCGCGTCAGCGGCCACGAGCAGGTTTGCGACAAGTACTGGTGGGTACGCCACTACGATAAACGCTGCCGTCGCGATCGGCATAAACCGACTTAATCGATAAAAGTTTTAACGGCGGCTCCTGCGGGAGCCGTTTTTTTTGCCTTTTTCCTTGACCCTCACGTAACGTAAGGCGCCAGAGTGACCCCGATGGCGATAAAAAAGGAGCAGCAATGTTAATCCAGGTTGGCCTGTTGGCGAAGAGGGCGGGGATCACCGTCCGGACATTACACCACTACGAGCAAACCGGCCTGTTGCTGCCCTCCGCCAGAAGTGCGGCAGGCTACCGGCTTTATACCCTTGCAGACGTACAGCGCCTGCACCGTATCCAGGTGCTGGCTAAAGCGGGGCTGGAGCTTGCCGAAATCAAGGAAGTTCTCGATCGGGATACCCGCTCCATGCAGGAGCTGCTCACAGCGCAAATTACCCTGCTGGACAAGCAAATGCGCAGCATCCACAGATTGCGCGAGCAGCTGATTGTCCTGCACGGCGAGCTGGCCGCCGGAGCGGAGCCGGATCTGGAATCCTGGTTACAGACGCTGGAGTTAATGACGATGTACGACCGTTGGTTTAGTAAAGAAGAGTTGCAGGAGCTGCCTTTTGTGCAGCAGGGTGATGCCCTCGCCGTTATCTGGGCCGGACTGGTGGCCGAAGCCCAGGGGCTTATCGACAATCAGGTCGATGTCGCCGATCCTCGCGCCACCGATCTGGCCACCCGCTGGATGACGCAGCTGGAGCAGGATACCGCGGGCAAACCGGAATTTCTGACCCGGCTGAACGACATGCACAGCGTGGAGCCGCACATGCGCGAGCAGACCGGCATTAACGCAGAGATAATGGATTTTATTACCCAGGCGTTTGCCGAGAGCAAGCTGGCTATCTGGGCGCGATACCTTACGCCGGAGGAGATGGCCTTTACCCGCGCCCACTACTTCGACCGGATGATGGAGTGGCCGCCGCTGGTGGCAAAACTGCATCAGGCCTGCCGGGATGGGCTGGCGGCAGAAAGCGAGCAGGCGCAGGCGCTGGCAGAGCAGTGGCTTATGCTGTTTCAGTCCTACGCCGGAACCAGCCCGGTCACCCAGCAGAAATTTCGCGAGGCGATGCAGCAGGAGCCGCATCTGATGAAGGGCACCTGGATGACGCCTGCCGTGCTGGCCTGGTTACAGCAGGCGATGGGTATCATGATGCAGCGGCGGATATCAGAGATCCGCTAACGCCGCCTCACGATCCGGGTAAAACGACAGGCGGCCTGGGATGGGTTGTACTCCGGCCCGCGCCATGGTGCGCAGCGGCTGGAACTCCAGGTTGCTGACCCGCAGCTCACAGCCTTCCGGCAGACGCTTAACAAACCGCTGGAAGGCATCCAGCCCGCCCGCATCCAGCACCGGTACCGCATCCCACTTCAGCACCAGGATGCGCTTGCCGGTGATACGGCTTTCCAGATCGCTGAACAGCCCCTCCGCCGCGGCAAAGAACAGCGGCCCAATGACCCGCAGCACCAGCACATCGTCCGGTACCGTGACGTTGACCGGCGCCAGCCGCGTCATGCGGGCGATGCGGCGCATAAAGAGCAGGGAGGCCAGCACGATCCCGACGCTGATGGCAATCACCATGTCGAACAGCACGGTTAACGACATGCAGATTAACATTACGATGATGTCGTCTTTCGGCGCCCGGCGCAGGAGGTTGACCACCTTGTGGGCCTCGCTCATGTTCCACGCCACCATCAGCAGTAGGGCCGCCATCGCCGAGAGCGGCAGCCAGGAGAGCAGCGGGGCCAGCACCAGCAGGGCGAGGATCACCAGCAAAGCGTGGATCACCGCCGAGACCGGAGAGGTGGCCCCGGCGCGCACGTTAGCCGCCGAGCGGGCGATGGCCGCTGTGGCGGTGATGCCGCCGAAGAAGGGGGCGACGATATTCCCCAGCCCCTGGCCCATCAGCTCGCTGTTGGCGTTGTGTTTAGTACCGGTCATGCCGTCCAGCACCACCGCGCACAGCAGCGACTCGATAGCCCCCAGCATGGCCATCGAAAACGCGGCGGGCAGCAGGGCCCGCAATGAATCCCAGCTGAGGGTGAAATCGGAGCCCGGCATCTTCCAGGGCAGCACCAGCTGGGGCAGAAGCTGGGGAATGCCGTTGCCCTGGGTGCCGTCGGCCAGCAGATAGTGGAACTGCGAGCCGATGGTCGCTACCTCGCCGCCCATCAGGTTCACCACCCCCATCACTGCGCAGCCCAGCAGCAGCGCCGGCAGGTGCCCCGGCAGGCGAATGCCCAGCCGCGGCCAGAGGATCAGCGTCCCCAGGGTCACGACACCAATCGCTGCATCGCCCATATTGGCCGTCGGCAGGGCCATCGCCAGCGCTCCCACCTTTTGCAGATAGTGTTCAGGCACGTGCTCCAGCTGGAGCCCCAGAAAATCTTTGATCTGCATGGTGCCGATGGTGATACCAATCCCCGAGGTAAAGCCCAGGGTGACGGAAAGAGGGATGTACTCAATCAGCTTGCCAAATCGCGCCAGGCCAAAAAGGATCAGGAACACGCCGGACATCAGGGTGGCCACCAGCAGCCCGGCAAGTCCAAACTGCTGAGAAACAGGGTAGAGGATCACCACAAAGGCGGCGGTAGGGCCGGAGACGCTAAAGCGCGAGCCGCCGCTCAGGGCAATAACGATCCCGGCAACCGCCGCGGTATAAAGACCGTACTGGGGAGCGACGCCGCTGCCAATCGCCAGCGCCATCGCCAGCGGGATGGCAATAATGCCCACGGTTATCCCGGCAATCAGGTCACGCGTAAAGCGCGACAGGGTGTATTTCTCTTTCCAGCAGGCGTCGATGAGGGCGCGGAAGGGCAGAACATGAGAGGAAGCGTTTTTCACAATCATTATCCAGGTGCGCATCATCTGTCATATGAATGGCAGGTGAAGGAGGCATTAATCATACAAATAAAACTCACAGACAAAAAAACCCGCCGCAGCGGGTTTTTGCGCTGTGTCCGATTAGTGTTCGAACATTGCAGAGATAGATTCTTCGTTGCTGATACGACGAATCGCTTCGGCCAGCATCCCGGAGAGGGTCAGGGTACGCACGTTCGGCAGCGCGCGGATCTCTTCGCTTAACGGGATGGTGTCGCACACCACAACTTCATCGATAACGGAGTTGCGCAGGTTATTGACCGCATTACCTGAGAAGATAGGGTGAGTCGCGTAAGCGAATACGCGCTTGGCACCGCGCTCTTTCAGGGCTTCAGCGGCTTTGCACAGGGTGCCGCCGGTATCGATCATATCGTCAACCAGCACGCAGTCGCGGCCGGCAACGTCACCGATGATGTGCATCACCTGAGAGACGTTAGCGCGCGGACGACGCTTGTCGATGATCGCCATGTCGGTATCGTTCAGCAGCTTAGCGATAGCACGGGCACGTACCACGCCGCCGATGTCCGGAGAAACCACGATCGGGTTATCCAGGTTCAGCTGCAGCATGTCTTCCAGCAGGATCGGGCTGCCGAATACGTTATCTACCGGGACGTCAAAGAAGCCCTGGATCTGCTCGGCGTGCAGGTCAACCGTCAGAACGCGGTCAACGCCAACGCTTGAGAGGAAGTCAGCAACAACTTTAGCGGTGATTGGTACACGCGCGGAGCGGACGCGACGGTCCTGACGGGCATAGCCAAAGTAAGGAATAACAGCCGTGATACGGCCTGCAGAAGCGCGACGCAGAGCATCGACCATAACAACCAGTTCCATCAGGTTGTCGTTCGTTGGAGCACAGGTGGACTGGATGATGAAAATATCACCACCGCGTACATTTTCGTTGATTTGTACGCTGACTTCGCCGTCGCTAAAG
>Ga0153917_1000285_pt1 | contig 39572 bp, 33 predicted proteins | sample TSFL001MetaG_FD_104695 | JGI IMG/M metagenome (GOLD analysis project Ga0153917, IMG submission 104695) | Attine ant fungus gardens microbial communities from Florida, USA - TSFL001 MetaG | ecosystem: Host-associated > Fungi > Mycelium > Unclassified | place: USA: Florida, Paynes Creek Historic... | reverse complement strand
GTCGAACGGGTTCATCGACATCTTCACATTGGCAAGCTCGACACCCGAGCCATCCGCCTTCACACGGATCTTTACGTTGTAGTCAACAACACGCTTGATGGGCACGAGAAGTTTCATGGGCGGGATCCTCAGGCGAGTGTATAGGCGGTCTTGACGGTGGTATAGAACTCGGCGGCATAGCGACCCTGTTCGCGCGGGCCGTAGGACGAGCCCTTGCGGCCGCCGAAGGGCACGTGGAAGTCGACGCCAGCCGTCGGCAGGTTGACCATGACCATACCGGCTTCCGAGTTGCGCTTGAAATGGGTCGCATGCTTGAGGCTCGTCGTGGCGATGCCGGACGAAAGCCCGAAGCTGGTATCGTTGGCGACGGCCAGCGCCTCGTCGTAGTCCTTCACACGGATGACGGCGGCTACCGGGCCGAAGATTTCCTCGCGCGCGATGCGCATGTCGTTGGTTGCCTCAGTGAAGAGGGCGGGCGAAAGATAGAAGCCGGGCGCTTCCCGCTCCAGCCTTTCGCCGCCGAATGCCAGCCTTGCGCCTTCCGAGCGGCCGATGTCGATATAATCGGCATCCTGTTTCAACTGGCTTTCGTCGACGACGGGGCCGATATGGGTGCCGGCCTTGAGGGCGTCATCGATGACAAGGCCCCTCAGGCGGTCCGTCAATGCGGCGACGAAACGGTCGTGAATGGCCTCGGTGACGATCAGGCGCGAGGACGCGGTGCAGCGCTGGCCGGTCGAGAAGAAGGACGAATTGGCGGCCGCCTCGACGGCGACGGCAAGATCGGCATCATCGAGCACGACGAAGGGGTTCTTGCCGCCCATTTCGAGCTGGAACTTGCGATTGTGCTCGACCGAGGCGAGCGCGACCCGCTTGCCCGTGCCGACGGAGCCGGTGAAGGTCAGTGCGTTGACGTCGGGACTGTCGAGCAGCGTCTGGCCGACGACGCTGCCGCGACCCATGACGAGATTGACGACGCCGGCCGGCGTGCCGGCACGGTGCAGGATATCGACGAGCGCCCAGGCGGAGCCCGGCACGAGATCGGCGGGCTTCAGGACGACCGTGTTGCCGTAGGCGAGCGCGGGCGCGATCTTCCAGGCGGGAATGGCGATCGGAAAATTCCAGGGCGTGATGATGCCGACGACGCCGACGGCCTCGCGGGTGATCTCGACGCCGATATTCGGACGCACCGAGGGCAGCACCTCGCCGGAAAGCCGCAGGGTTTCGCCGGCGAAGAAATCGAAGATCTGGCCGGCGCGGGTGACTTCGCCGATGGCTTCCGGCAGCGTCTTGCCCTCTTCGCGGGCAAGCAGGCGGCCGAGCTCTTCCTTGCGGGCGAGGATTTCGTCGCCGGCCTTCTTCAGGATTGCATGGCGTTCCAGGATGCCGGAGCGGGACCAGTCAGGCAGCGCGGCCCTGGCGGCGGCGATGGCGGCCTTCGTGTCCTCGGCGCTGGCGCGGGCATAGTTGCCGACGACGTCGTTTGTGTTGGAAGGATTGATGTTCGCCGAAGCGTCGCCGGAGACCCATTCGCCGGCAATCAGGTTCTTGTGCAGCATTGTCTTTTCCGTTCAGTGCAGGCCGAGATAGGCCTTGCGGACATCTTCGTTGTCGAGAAGCGCGGCGCTTTCGCCGGAAAGGTGGATGCGGCCATTCACCATGACATAGGCGCGCTGCGAGAGCTTCAGCGCGTGGTTGGCGTTCTGCTCCACGAGGAAGATCGTCTTGCCCATGGCGGCGATCTCGCTCAGCACCTCGAAGACGCGCTTGACGACGAGCGGGGCGAGGCCGAGCGAGGGTTCGTCAAAGAGGATCAGTTCCGGGCGGGCCATCATGGCGCGGGCGATGGCGAGCATCTGCTGCTCGCCGCCGGACATGGTGCCGGCCGTCTGGTTGCGGCGCTCCTTGAGGCGCGGGAAGAGATCGAACATCGTTGCCCGGTCCTCGTCGAAATGCGCCATGCCGATGGGCGTCGTGCCCATCATCATGTTCTCCTCGACGCTCATCTCCTGATAGATCTGCCGGCCTTCGGGCACGAGTGCGATGCCGCGGCGGGAAATCCGGTTGGTCGGCACGCGGGAAATGTCCTCGCCCTTGTGCAGGATATGCCCCGAGGACGCGCGCGGCGCACCGAAGATCGAGGAGAGAAGCGTCGTCTTGCCGGCGCCGTTGGCGCCGATCAGGCTGACGATCTCGCCCTTGAAGATGTGGACGTTCACATCCTTCAGCGCCTCGACCGGGCCGTAATGGGCGCGCACGCCGGAAAATTCGAGCAGGGGTGCCTCGCTCATGCTTCTACGTCCTCTTCGCTGACGCCGAGATAGGCGGCGATGACGGCGGGGTCGTTCGCCACATGCTCGGGCGTGCCGTCGGAAATCACCTCGCCGTGGTCGAGCACGACGATGTGCTGGGAAATGCGCATCACGAGGCCCATGTCGTGCTCGATGACGAGCACCGTCTGGCCGTGCTCGCGGCACAGCCGCTGGATGACCTCGGAAAGCTCGCGCGTTTCGGACGGGTTGAGGCCGGCGGCCGGCTCGTCGAGGCAGATGAGCTGCGGGCCCGTGCACATGGCGCGGGCGATCTCGAGGCGGCGCTGGCGGCCGTAGGGCAACTCGCCGGCAAGGCGGTTGGCGTCGTCGGTGAGGTTCATCTCGCCGAGCCAGTGATAGGCCCGGTCGACGGCCTCGCGCTCGGCCCGGCGGAAGGCCGGCGTGCGGAAGATGCCGGAGAGAAGGTTGTTGGCCGTGACCAGATGCTGGGCGACCAGCAGGTTCTCGACGACGGACATTTCCTTGAAGAGGCGGATGTTCTGGAAGGTGCGGGCGATGCCGGCGCGGGTGACGAGATGCGAGCCGCCGGTGATGGGCCGCGTCATCAGCGCGCCGATATCCTCGGCGCCGTCACGGCCGTTCAGCACGATCTCGCCTTCGCTGGCGCGGTAGAAGCCGGTGATGCAGTTGAACATCGTCGTCTTGCCGGCGCCGTTTGGACCGATGAGGGCCGTCACCGCGCCGCGCTCCACGGCGAAGCTGACATTGCGGTTGGCGACGATGCCGCCGAAGCGCATGGTGACGTTGCGAACGTCGAGGAGAGGCGTGTTCATCGGGCAGCCTCCGGCTTTGCCGCAAACGGAATGTCCCGCTCCGCGGCCGTGCTGGGGAAGAAGGCCGGGCGCTTGATGTGCACGAGACCGCGCGGCTTCCAGATCATCATGACGACCATCAGGACGCCGAAGATCAGCACGCGGTATTCGGCAAAGTCGCGCAGCAGTTCGGGCAGGATCGTCAGCACAAGGGCGGCGGCGATGACGCCGACCGTGGAGCCGAGCCCGCCGAGCACGACGATGGCGAGGATGAGCGCGGATTCGAAGAAGGTGAAGGAGGTCGGGTTCACGAAGCCCTGGTGGACGGCGAAGAACACGCCGGCGAGGCCACCGGTCGAAGCGCCGAGCATGAAGGCCGTGAGCTTGGTGAAGACATGGTTCACGCCGAGCGAGCGGCAGGCGATCTCGTCTTCGCGCAGTGCTTCCCACATGCGGCCGAGCGGCATGACGCGCAGGCGTTCGACGGCATAGATGACGAGGCAGACGACGAGGAACAGCACGAAGTAGATGAACCAGAACTTGTAGTCGGCGCTGTAGGTGATGCCGAAATAGTCGTGCAGCGGCACGCCGCCCTGCTTGGCCGTGCGGGTGAATTCGAGGCCGAGGAGCGTCGGCGGCGGTACGGGCGCGCCGTTCGGGCCGCCGGTGAAGTCCAGCCAGTTGTTCAGCACGAGACGGATGATCTCGCCGAAGCCGAGGGTGACGATGGCGAGATAATCGCCATGCATCTTCAGGACCGGGAAGGCGAGCACCATGCCGCAGAACCCGGCGAGGAACGGCGCGATGACGAGCGCGCTCCAGAAGCCGAGGCCGAGATATTGCGCGCCGAGCGCCAGAAGATAGGCCCCGACCGCATAGAAGGCGACGAAGCCGAGATCGAGCAGGCCGGCAAGGCCGACGACGATGTTGAGCCCGAGGCCGAGCAGGCAGTAGATCAACGCGAGGATCGCGATGCCGAGGAAATACTTGTCGGCAAAGAAGGGAAGGGCGAGCCCGGCAAGGAAGATCAGCCCGAGGATGAGGACGGGCGACTTCTCCTTGCCCGTCATGACCGTGACGCCGCTGCCGCTGCTGGCGGCCCTGCCGGCGACCTTCCGGCCCAGGGCCGTCATGCCGACCAGCGACAGCGCGATGCGGCCGGCGGTGACGATGGCGGCCAGCAGCACGGCGCGCGTCAGCTCGTTGCGGAAGGAAAAGCCTTCCAGCACCAAGCCGGAGATCGGGCCGAAGAGGATGAGCGAGACGGTGAAGGTGAGGAGCGCCTGTTTGGCGAGGGTGAGGAAGCGGTTCTGTTCCATGGTCCTGCCCCTCACACTTTCTGGATTTCCGGCCGGCCGAGCAGGCCGTAGGGGCGGAAGAACAGGAGAACGATGAGCAGCGCGAAGGCGAAGACGTCCTTGTAGTCGGTGCTGACATAGCCGGCGAACAGCGCCTCCGTCAGGCCGAGCAGCACGCCGCCGAGCACGGCGCCGGGCAGCGAGCCGATGCCGCCGAGGACGGCCGCGGTGAAGGCCTTGATGCCCATGACGAAGCCGATGAAGAAGTTGAAGGAGCCGTAGTTGAAGGTGACGAGCGTGCCGCCCACGGCGGCCGTGGCGGCGCCGATGACGAAGACGATCGAGATGATGCGGTCGGTGTTGACGCCGAGCACGGCGGAGATGCGGATGTTCTGCTGCGTGGCGCGGCATTCGCGGCCGATGCGGGTATAGGTGATCACATAGGTGAGGATGCCCATGGCGATCAGCGCGGCGAGCAGGATCACCGTCTGCATGTAGGTGATCTGCGCGAAATGGGTGTCGTCGCCGAAGCGGAAGGCGCCGCTGATGAGCGTCGGCACGCCCTGATCGCGCGCGCCTTGCGAGATCTGCACGTAGCTCTGCAGCATCAGCGAGATGCCGATGGCGGAAATCAGGGGGGCGAGCTTGGTGGAGCCGCGCAGGGGACGGTAGGCGACGCGCTCGATGGCCCAGCCGTAGACGGCGGTGATGGCGCAGGTGATCACCAGCACCGAGATCAGCGCGAAGGGCACGGACTGGATGCCGAAGAAGGTGAGCACGGCAAGGGTGATCGCGGCGATATAGGCCGAGACCATGTAGACGTCGCCATGGGCGAAGTTGATCATGCGGATGACGCCATAGACCATGGTGTATCCGACGGCGATCAGCCCGTAGATCGTGCCGAGCGTGACGCCGTTGAACAGTTGCTGGATGAGGATATAGACATCCATACGTGAACCCCCTGAATTTCGGGCACGGTGAGGCCGGCCGGATGGTGTTCCGGCCGGCGATGCCGCCTTACTTGACGAGGACCGGATTTCCCTGGTCGTCGAAATCGTAGAAGACGAACTGGAAGTCCTTGATGTCGCCCTTCTCGTCCCAGGTGATCTTGCCGATGGCGGAATCGACCGTGTTGCTGCGCAGCCAGTCCGTCTGGGCCTTGATGTCCGCGCCGGCCTTGAGCGCGCCGACGACGGCCTGTGCATTCGCATAGCCGTAGAGCGTGTAGTTGGCTGGGGCGACGCCCGCTGCCTTCAGCGCATCCTGAACGCCCTTGGTCGACGGGTCGGCAAGCGGATCGGGCGTTGCCGAATAATAGACGTCCTTCAGGTTGGCCGGGCCGCCGGCAGCCGCGATCAGTTCCTTCTGCGCGAAGGAGTCGCCGCTGATGAAGACGACGTCGAGGCCCTGTTCGCGGATCTGGCGGATCAGCGGGCCGCCTTCGGGAATGAGGCCGCCGAAATAGACGGCGTTCGCGCCCGTGCTCTTGATCTTGGTGACGAGCGCGTTGAAGTCGCGTTCGCCGCGCGTCAGCCCTTCATAGAGAACCGGCTCGATGCCGCGCGCCTGAATGGTCTTCTTGACGGCGTCCACGAGGCCCTGGCCATAGGTGTCCTTGTCATGGATCAGGGCGATCTTGTCGCGCTTCAGCGTGTCGAGGATGAAGCCGCCGGCGACGACCGCCTGCTGGTCGTCACGGCCGCAGCCGCGGAACACGGTTTCGAGGCCGCGCTCGGTCACCGTCGGATTGGTGGATGCCGGCGCCATTTCGAGGATGCCGGCGTCGTTGTAGATCTCGGAGGCGGGGATCGTGCTCGAGGAGCAGAAGTGGCCGATCACGGCCTGCACCTTGTCCTGGTCGACGAAGCGGTTGGCGACGGCAACGGCCTGCTTCGGCTCGCAGGCGTCGTCGCCCTTGACCAGCTCGATCTGCTTGCCGTCGATGCCGCCGGCGGCGTTCACTTCGTTCACATAGGCGGAGACGCCCGCAAAGACCTGCTCGCCGAACGTGGCGTTCGCGCCGGTATAGGGACCGGCGACGCCGATCTTGACCGTGTCGGCGAAGGCCGGGGCGAGAAACAGGGTGGAGGCGATGGCTGTCGCCGCCAGGATTTTCGAAATCTGGATCATGGGCTTCCCTCTGGTTAAGCCGTTAAACTCTTCAGTGGGATACGGTTCGCTCCGCATCTGTTGTTGTCACAGGGGCGAGCGCAGGCGTTTTCTTCTGCGCTCGTCCTTGCAGTTTTATGGCCACTGAAAAGAGTATAGGGGCTGCCCACGCGCCGGAGTGCGTAAGAAATTCCGTCGATCGACAAGCTATCCTTGATGCGTCGATGGCGTCTTCATGAGCCGAAGAGCGATACGAGGCTGTGGTTGGTCTCGTAGTCCGTCATGTCGATGCGCAGAGCCGAGACCGAGGGCGCCTTCAGCGCCAGCGCCTCGGCATCGCTGCCGACTTCGTACTCCGCCATGTCATGCACGGAATGAATCCAGTAATAGGGGAACTTCCGGCCATCCAGCCGCTGTTCGACCTGGTAGCCGTGGGCGCGCTTGCCCTGCGAGACGACGCGTACGGCCTGGAGCTCCTCGTCGCGGCAGTTCGGGAAGTTGATGTTGTAGAAGACGCCTTCCTTGCGCGGCAGGGAGAGCAACTTGCGGATGATGGCGGGGGCGTTCTTGCGGCTGATGTCCCAGTTGAAGACGCGCTCGCCATCGACGAAATCGTAATGCTGCGAGAGCGCGATGGAGGGCACGCCGAACAGCGTGCCTTCGATCGTGCCGCCGATCGTGCCGGAATAGATGATGTCGTCGGCGATGTTGGCGCCGGAATTGACGCCGGAGAGAATGAGATCCGGCGGTCCGGGCAGGAGATCGCGCACACCCACGATCACGCAGTCGGCGGGCGTTCCGGTAACGGAATAGCGTTTGTCGCCGTATTTGCGCACGCGTAGCGGCTCGAGCTGGGTCAGCGAATGGGCAAGGCCACTGCGGTCCGTTTCCGGCGCCACGGACCAGACGTCGTCGGACAGCGTGTGGGCGATCTCCTCGAGCACGCGAAAGCCGTCGGCGTGGATGCTGTCGTCGTTGGTAAGCAGAATTCTCATGTCATGTCTCGCAAATGAGGTTTTGGATGTTGAAGGAGCGGGCGTCAGCGGGCTTTCGGCCGGCCGACGAGGGCGAGGATGGCGTGCATGACGAGCGTCGCGGCGAGCACCGTCGCCATGATGCAGACGGAGAAAGCCGCCGCCTGCGTGCTCTTGCCGCCCTGGTCGAGCCGCATCACCGTCACCGCCGCGACCGTCATGGACGGCGTGACGAGGAAGATGACGGCCGAGAGCGTGACCATCGCCCGCATGAACAGGAAGAAGAACACCGAGACGAGCGTCGGCGTCATCACCGGCATGACGGCATCGCGCAGTGCATGGAGATTGCTGCCGCCCATGCAGGTGACGGTTTCCTCGAGGCTCTTCGGTACGGCGCGGATGCCCGTCACCATCGTGAGGAAGCCCTGGGAGTGGTAGTGATAGAAATTGCAGATCGCGATGAGGAAGGCCGAGCCGTAGAGCGCGCCGAGCACCGAGCCCGATACGTTGAAGGACAGGACATAGGACAGGCCCAATACCAGTCCGGGTACGCCGACCGGTACGATCGCCAGGAAGTAGACCACGCGCGCCGCGACCGGCCCCAGCCGGCGCTGGGCGAGCGCCAGCAGGAAGAGCGAAAGTGTCCCGATGGCTGCGGTCTCAAGGGAGATGAGCAGCGTCGACCAGAGAGAATCGTAGCCGCCCGCCATGGAGATGTCGTAGTTCGCCAGCGTGAAGTCGAGCCGATAGGGCCAGAGCTTCACGAAGCTGGCGTAGACGACGGTGGCGACCACCGCAAAGACCACGAGGCCGATCGCATGGACGACGAGGCCGAGCGGCAGGTCGCGCAACGGCACGTAGTCCTGTGCAACAGGCACCGCGCTTTCCGACGAGCCGCCGAACTGGCGCTGGTTGGCGACCCGCTGGATGTAGATGGCAAGCAGCGTCGGCAGCAGCAGCATGATGCCGACGACGGCGCCCATGTTGAAGTTCATCTGGCCGACGACCTGCGTGTAGATCTCCATGGCCAGCACCTGGAACGAGCCGCCGATGACGGCGGCATTGCCGAAGTCCGTGACGGAGACCGTGAAGACGACGAAGGCGGCGCTGATCAGGCCGAACTTGGCCGAAGGGAAGGTGATGTCGACGAAGCGCCGCCAGCGCGACGCGCCAAGCAGGAGGGCCGCGTCGTAGGGACGGGCGTCGGACCGGCGCAGCGAGGTCTCGAGGATCATCACCGCCTGCGGCAGGGCATACATGCAGTTGGCGATCAGCAGACCCCAGAAGCCGTAGATCTGAATGTCGAGATGCAGATACTTGTTGATGAGCCCGTTGCGGCCGAAGAGGAAGATCAGGCCGAGCGCCTGCACCAGCGAGGGAGCGAGCAGCGGCAGGATCAGGATGATGCGGATCAGCCGCTTGCCGGGGATCTTCGTGCGCTGGAGCATGTAGGCGATGGCGAAGCCGAGCACCACGCAGACGAGCGTGGTGACGCCGCCGATCAGCAGGCTGTTGCCGATCACGCGGGGGATATGGGCGAGCTGGAAGACGCCGGCATAATTGCCCAACCCGAGCGAGCCGTCGCCTTCGGTGAGGCTGCGCCCGACGATCTGCGACAGCGGATAGAGAAAGAAGAGGGCGAGTGCGGCGAGCGGCACCACCAGGCAAGCAAGGAAGAACAGCCGGTCCGGATTGGCGTGCCGTCTGGATCGTGCCCTGGGCAGGAAGGGGAGAGCCGTCATGGTGCCACCCAGTGGCCGCGGCCGTCGTGAAGGGAAAGGGAGACCCGTTCGCCCGGCACGAACCGCTGGCCGAGGCGCAGGTCGCTGGTGATCGCCCGGCCCCGCCAGTCGAGCCGCACGTGGCTGACATTCCCGAGGAAGGCCACATCCTCGACGATGGCCTCACCCGCGGGGTCGGCGGTCAGCACAAGTTCCTCGGGGCGCACCACGAGAAGCGACCCGCCGGTGACGCTGTCCTGTTGCACGGCGGAGAGCCTTTCACCGAACAGCGTGCCGGCTTCCTCGGTATCGAAGAAATTGCTGGTGCCGATGAAGCTCGCAACGAATTTCGTGCGCGGGCGGAAATAGAGATCGTGCGGCGTGCCGACCTGCTCGATGCGGCCGTGGTTCATGCACACCACCTTGTCGGCCATGCTGAGCGCTTCTTCCTGATCGTGCGTGACCATGATCGTCGGAATTTTCAACCGCCGTTGCAGATCGCGGATTTCGCCTCGGATATCGAGGCGCACGCGGGCGTCGAGCGCCGATAGCGGTTCGTCCAGCAGCAGAAGCGATGGCGCGACAGCCAGCGCTCGGGCGATCGCGACGCGCTGCTGCTGGCCGCCGGAAAGTTCGTGCGGATAGCGGCCGATCAGGTCGGGGAAGCGGATAAGGTCGAGCAGGGCGCGCACCTGCCTTTCTATCTCGGCCTTCGGCACGCCGCGGATCTTCAGGCCATAGCCGATGTTCTCGCCGACCGTCATGTTGGGGAACAGCGAATAGGACTGGAAGACGATCCCGAAATTGCGGTTGCGCACGTCGATCGTGTTGAGGTCGCGGCCATCGAAGCGGATCTCTCCGTCGGCATAGCTTTCAAGCCCCGCGACGATGCGCAGGAGGGTCGTCTTGCCGCAACCGCTCGGGCCGAGCAGACAGACGAACTCGTCGCTGCCCGCATGCACATTGATGTCGTCGAGCGCAAGAAAGGAACCATATTTCTTGTGCAGATGGCTGATATCCAGCATGAGGTATCTCCGCGGAAGGGAGGCGCCCGCCTGAGCGGGCACCGGGCGAGGACGACTAACGGCCGGTTGTTTCCGACCAGCGAGCCAGAATCTGCTCGCGATCGCGCGCCATCGCGGCGAAATCCATCTTCGAGAGCCTGCTGGAAATGTCTGCGGGGAAACCGGCTTCTTTCGCCGCTTCCGACTGTGCCGTGCCGGGAATGGTGGTGACGGGCTTCAGGGAGGCGTAGATGCCGAGCGGGCTCGGCGTCAGCATCCAGTCGAGGAACTTCTTGCCGTCGTCGGGGTTCTTCGCGCCCTTGAGGAGGCCGATGCCGGAAATCTCGAAGCCGACCCAATCGCTCGGAAGCACGGTTTCGACGGGATAGCCTTCATTGACCGCCTGGATCGCCGGCACTTCATAGCTGACGCCGATGGCGAACTCGCCGGCCTGCGCCATGCGGCAGGGGCGCGAACCGGAACTGGTGAACTGTGCGATGTTCTTCGTCAGGCGGCCAATCAGATCCCAACCCTTTTCCTCGCCGAGACCGTAGATGAGCGCCGTGATGTTGACGAAACCGACGCCCGACGAAACCGGGTCCGGCATCACCACCTCGCCCTTGTACTTCGGGTCGGCAAGTTCTTCCCAGGATTTGGGAACGGGCAGGCCGAGGGTCGCCAGCCGATCGGTATTGGCGCAGAATACCTCGACATAGCCTGCCAGCGAGAACCAGCGGTTTTCCGGATCGCGGAATTGGGCCGGCACCTTGTCGACACCCTTGGCCGCATAGGGTTCGAACATGGCCTCGATGGTCGGGTTCATGATGTTGGTGACGGGCAGACTGAGCACGACATCGGCCTGAGGATTGTCCGCTTCGGCAATGAGACGGGCTGTCAGATTACCCGTCGACAGGCGCAGCACGTTGATCTTGACATCGGGGAGCTCCTCCTTCGCTTTCTCGACGAAAAGATTGATCTCCTCTTCCTCGAGTGCCGAGTAGACCGTGATCTCGCCGGCCATGGCTTGCTGGAGGAAGGCCGCACCTGCGAAGAGCGCGGTAGCGGCGATTGTCTTTGTACGCTTCCAGTATGTCATGTCATTCCCCTTCTTGTGATGGATCATGTGTTCTCGGCGCGTCGGGACGATTGCGTTCACGCCGCGCATTCCGCCGCATGGCATTCGGCGATGATGGCGAGCGCTTCGCGGTGGCGGTCCGGATCGCCGGCGCCGAGCAGGTTTCCGGAGCTTTCCAATGTCAGCGGCAGGCCCCGCCAGTCCGTGACTATGCCGCCGGCGCCTTCGACAATGGGGCGGAAGGGAGCGAAATCGTGGACCTTCTGGCCACCGTCGAGTGCGAGGTCGGTGCGCCCTTCGGCAAGGATCCCGTAGTTGAGGCAGGATCCGCCGTAGACGCGGGCGCCGGTCGCCTCGCGCAGGGCGTCAAGCACCGGACGTCCGTTCGGTGGCAGATAATCCTGATTGCTGTTCGTCAGGATGGCCGAGGAGAGGGCGCTGCAGGAGCGTACCTTCACCGGTCGTCCATTCTTCACCGTCTGGCGACCAACCGCTCCGATCCATCGCGCGCCGATGGCGGGAATGTCGATGACGCCAAGGGACGGCACCCCGTCGATGGCGAGGGCAATGAGCGTCCCGTAGACCGGCATGCCGGCGATAAGCTGGGCGGTGCCGTCCACCGGGTCGAGCACCCAGATGTGGCTTGCGCCCCCATTCTCGGTCCCATCCTCCTCGCCGATGATGCCGTGAGCCGGAAAGCGATCGGCGATGAGGGTGCGCATCCGCCGTTCGATCTCAAGATCGATCTGGGTCACGAGGCTGCGGTCGGGCTTTACCTCTATCGCCAGCGTGGAATCGATTGCCTTGACGAGGATGCCATGGGCGACATCCGCCAGTTCCACGGCCAGTTCCAGATGGCCGTCCAAAACATGATTATCCCGTCCCATTTAATCTCCACGGACCGGCAAGGGGCGTGAGCGGCAGCGCACGCCTCCAGGAAGGTTGAAATGTCTTCGGAGAGCTCTGTTCGTCGTGCAGCCGGTTCCGCAGCGGATCGGCCGTTGGAGTGAAGTCGTACCGCGATTTCGCTGATGTGGCAATATGTGGACGTGTGTGAAATTGTGGTTTTATGGATTTTTTTGGACTTGAGGCAAAATGTGGGTTTCTGTATTGGTGCTGGGAAGCGGAGTTTCTGAGCATGTGGCAGGAAGAACGGCAGCAGAAAATTCGGACACTTCTGGCCGCCTATGGTCAGGTTTCCGCTGATCGCGTCGCCGAGGAATGCGGTGTGTCGCGTGAGACCATCCGGCGTGATTTCGTGGAGATGGAGGCGGCAGGTGAGTTGAAGCGGCTGCGTGGCGGCGCCGTGCCGGTTACGCCTGAAGATCCTGCTTTCGACGTGCGCATCACGCAGCGGCTCAAGGAAAAAAGAGCGATCTGCGTGCGCGCGCTCTCCCTCCTGCACGACGGGCAGACGATCTTCATGGATGGCGGCTCGACGCTCTCCATCATGGCCGAGGAAATTGCCGGGCGATCGGGGCTGAGAGACCTGACGATCATCACCAACTCGCTCGAGATCGCCATGACGCTTGCCGAAAAGCCGGATGAGCCGTCCCGGGGGTTCAGGGTCGTCCTTTTGGGCGGGGACGTGAAACACAATCCGATCGAGACATACGGGCCTGCGACCATCAACGAGATACAGCGCTTCCGTGCAGACGTCTCGATCATATCGCCCTGGGGGATTGATTTGCGGGGCGGGGCCATGGACCACTATGCGCACAGCGCCGAGGTGGCCCGGGCCATGACGGACAACGCCGCCACCCGGATCATCCTGGCTGATCACTCCAAGGTGGGCGTTGCCGCAAGGGTGGCTTTTTGCGCGATCGAAGACATCGACTATCTGGTGGTCGATCCGAAGGCACGGACAATTCCGGCCTTCGGTGCGTTTGCCGATGCGGTGCCTGGCCTGATCGTCGCTGAGTGACGCCCGTTGCGCGAGCGTTCCCTGGCTGAACCAGAAGAGGTTTAGCCTTTCGTTTTCATGTCCGCCGGTTCCGCCAGCAAGGCGCGGTAGCGATTGAGGCTTTCTTCCAGATGCGCGGCAAGGGCCTGTTTCGCGGCCCTGGCATCGCCTTGCGTGACCGCCGCGAGAATGGCGGCGTGCTCCTTGTTGATCTTCTTCAAATAGGCATTGTAGGAGCGGCCGGACTGGCTGTGCTTCAGAACGAGATCGAAATTGATCTCGCCCATGACGGCTTCCAGGAAGCGCGGAAAATGCGGGTTGCGCGTCGCCCTGGCGATGGCGAGATGGAATTCGAAATCGGCGCGTGCCTCGATCTCGGCATTGTCTGTGTCGAGGTTCTCGATATGGTCGAAGGCGCGGGCGATCTCGGCGAGCGCTTCGGGCGTGCGCCGCTGGGCGGCAAGTGCCACCGACTGCATCTCGACGCCAAGCCGCAATTCCAGGATCTGCATGGCCGAACGGATGTCGTCGATCCGGCTGATTTCGAAATTCAGCGTTCTCGCGTCCTTTTCCGTCACATAGACGCCGGCGCCCTGACGGGCGGTGACACGGCCCGCGACCTTCAGCGAGGTCAGGGCTTCGCGGATAACGGTGCGGGAAACGCCGAATTCCTCGCAGAGCTGGGCGCTGGACGGGATTTTTTCGCCTGGCGCATAGAGGCCGGAATCGATGCGTTCGACAAGTTTGGCGACGACGATTTCAGCGAGATTGCCGCGCTGCGTGATGACCGACATATCGATACAGCCTCTGGGTTATTCCTGGCATTTATCATACATCATACGTGGTATCTCTGCGGGAAGGAAGGCCAGGATTCCGTTGCAGAATGGTGCGGATGGCTTGAAGCGGGTGGGGAAGCCTGCGGCCGTCTATCGCCTTGGCCTGCGACCGGCAGGAATAGCCCGTCGCCATCACCATATCCGCAGCCCCGGTGGCGGCAAGCGCGGGTTGCCAGCTCATGCCATAGAGCGTTTCCGATATTCCGCGGTTGCGCACCTCATGGCCGAATGTGCCCGCCATGCCGCAACAGCCTGTTTCGCCGACCAGCAGGTCCACGCCCAGTTTTTTGAAGATGGCCTGCCACTGCCCGATGGCGGCCGGCGCGTTGGTGCGCTCCGTGCAATGGGCCATGAGCCGGTAGCTCCCTTGCTCATGAAGGGTGGACGAGGGGAGCCGGTCGAGCACGGTGGCCAGCCATTCCTGCGGCAAGAGAATGCGCGCCCGCAGGTCGGTGCCGGCATATTCGCTTCGAAAGGCAAGTGTCATGGACGGATCGATGCCGACGAGCGTTGCGCCGGCTTGCGCAAGCCGGTCCAACGCGGCGGCGGTGCGGCGTGCAGCCCTTTCGAAGGCATCCAGATAACCATGGACGTGCAACGCCTTGCCGTTGACCAGCGGCGGCGCGATGAACGGGGAAAAGCCGAGCAGCCGCGCCACTTCGACGGCGTCGAGAAGCACCTGCGGATCGAAGTGCTCGGTAAAGGCGTCCGGCACGAAAACGATGGTGTTCGCCAGAGCCGCTGCGTCGAGACGGGCCAGTTCTGCCGGTGTGGCGACGGGCATGTTCTGCCGGGCAAGCGCCCGCCGCGCCGATAGCGGTGGGAGAACGGGCAGCGCCGTGAGGCCCGCGCGACGCATGGCCGCCTGCCCAGGCGACGAACTGATGACGGCATTATAGAGCGGCCGCATTCGCGCCATCACCGGCAAGGTGGTTTCGATGGCCGCGACGAGCGGATCTTTCAAAGGACGAAGATAGCGCTGGTAGTAGAGCGCGAGGAACCTGGCGCGAAATGCCGGCACGCTGACCTTGACGGGACATTGCCCGGCACAGGCCTTGCAGGCAAGGCACGTATCCATTGCCGCGCGCACCTCATGGGAGAAATCGCTGCGATTGGCGGGATTGAGACTGTTCCAGAGGCGGCCGGCGAAGCCGAACGGGTGTCGCCGCGTGGCTTCGCGGCGCGGATCGACGCCTTTTTCCGCAAGCTGCCGCAGCCATTCGCGCATCAGCGAGGCGCGGCCCTTCGGCGAGAAGCGCCGGTCGCGCGTCGCCTTGTAGGAAGGACACATCAGCGTGTCCGCATCGAAATCGAAGCAGGCGCCGTTGCCGTTGCAATAGGCGGCGTTACCGAAGGCGGCGCGAATTTCGTCGCCTATGCTGCGGTCTATCGTGCCCCGCAGCGGAATCTCGTCGATTTTCGGCAGCGCCCTGCCTGCCGCCGCGACGATCTTGCCGGGGTTGAGCTGGCCGAGCGGGTCGAAGGCCGCCTTGATCTCCTGCAGGCGCGGATAGAGCGGCCCGAAAAACTCGGGCACATATTCCGAGCGCACACCTTTGCCATGTTCGCCCCAGAGGACGCCGCCATATTTGCGTGTCAAGGCCACGACGGCATCGCTGATCCGACGAACGAGCGCAGCGTGCTCGGGGCGGGTGAGGTCGAGCGCCGGGCGCACGTGGAGCACCCCGGCATCGACATGGCCGAACATGCCGTAGGTGAGGTTCTCCCCGTCGAGTAGCGCACGGAATTCCCGGATATAGGCGGCAAGGTTTTCCGGCGGAACCGCTGTATCTTCCACGAAAGGAACCGGCCGTACCGGACCTTCGACATTGCCGAGCAGGCCGACTGCCCGCTTGCGCATCGCCCAGACGGCCTCGATCTCGGCCTTGCCATGGGTCGTCGTAAAACCCTTGCGCCCGGGAAAGGGATTGGCTTTCAGTGCCGCGGTCACGGCCGAGAGTTTCTCAGCCAGCTCCTGTGGCGTATCCGCGAGAATCTCGGCGATATTGATGCCGTTTGCGGCGCCATCCGCATCGTCGGGAAAGAAGGCCACAATGCGGGGCCAGATGATGTCGCCCTTGGCCAGCCGCAGCACCGTCTCGTCGATCGTTTCAACCGAGGCGACGTTGAGCGCGACGAGATTGCGCGCATCCTCGAGCGCCGCATTGAAATTGTCGTAGCGGATGTTGACCAGCGCCGCGTGCGCCGGAAGCGGCAGCAGATTGAGTTCAGCCTCGGCAATCATCGCCAGCGTGCCTTCGGAGCCGCACAACACCGCGTTGAGATCGAATCCGCCGTCTTTCCGGACCAGATGGGCGAGGTCGTAGCCTGTCATGAAGCGGTTGAGTTTCGGAAAGATGCGCTCGATATCGTCGCGGTCGTCGGCGGCGATGCGGGCGAGCGTGCGATGAATGTCGCCGATGCGGTCGCGCCGCATCTGCAGTGCCCGCAATTCCTCCCCGCATACCGGCCGGGAGGAAAAATCGGTGCCGTCCGTCAGGATGACACGCAGCCCCAGAACATGATTGCTTGTCTTGCCGTAGAGGCAAGAGCCCTGGCCGCACGCATCCGTCGAAACCATGCCGCCGATCGTCGCCCGGTTCGAGGTGGAGAGTTCGGGAGCAAAGAACAGCCCATGCGGTGCGAGCGCCTTGTTGAGCTGGTCCTTGACGACGCCGGCCTCCACCCGCGCGACCCGGCGCACCGGATCGATCTCGAGGATGCGGTTCATGTGGCGCGAGCAATCGACGACGATGCCCGTTGTCAGCGACTGGCCGTTGGTGCCCGTGCCGCCGCCGCGCGGGGTGATCGCAACGCTCGAAAATTCCGGGCGGGCAAGCGCCCTGGCAATGCGCTTCAGGTCATCGACATCCTTCGGAAAGAGGATCGCGGCTGGCTCGACCTGGTAGATGGAATTGTCGGTGGCGAAAACGGTCCTGTCCGCCGCTCCCTGTCCGATATCGCCCTTGAAGCCCGAGCCGGCGAGGTGCTGCACGAAGCCCTCGCTGAGGGAGGGCGCGCGCTGTGCGGAAGTCAGACGGGGAATCATGGAGAGTCCAAAAAACGAGCTTGCGCTTCCTAAAACTTATCATATAAGTGATAGCACACCAATGTAACGGCGCAACCCGAAATCACGAGGTCGTAAGCATGAAGAACCAGTCCGTTGTCATCGTCGGCGGCGCCTCGGGCCTTGGGCTCACTACCGCCAAGCTGATGGTCGCGCAGGGCGCTGCGAAAATTGGCCTGATCGATCGCAACGAAGCGCTGCTTGCTTCGTCCGCCGCGGCGCTGGAGGCGCTCGGCGCTGAAGTGGCCACGGCTGTTGCCGACATCTCCCGTGCCGAGACGGCCCAGGGCGGCTTCGAGTCGGTCGCGGCCAGGCTCGGCCGCGTCCATGCGCTGGTCAACAGCGCGGCCATCTATCCGCGCAAGCCCATCCTCGAAATCACCGACGAGGACTGGGATCTTGAAAACGCCATCAACGTCAAGGGCACCTATCACATGATGGTTGCCGCGGTGCGTCATATGCGCCAGTTCGTCAATGCGCCCGAGGTGACCGGCCGCATCGTCAACGTCACTTCGGTCGATGCCTTCAAGGCGCATCCGCAGAACGCCCACTACGCCGCAACGAAGGCTGCCGTGGTAAGCCTGACGAAGTCCTTCGCGCAGGAATGCGCCAGCGACCAGATCCTTGTGAACTCGGTCGCGCCGGCCGGCTTTGCCACCGACCGCGCCAAGGAACTCGGATTCCTGCCGGAACTCGCCAAGGCCAGCGCGCTCGGCCGTGCAGCCGAGCCGGTCGAGATGGCCGAATGGATCGTCATGATGGCGTCGAGCCGGAATACTTATGCGACCGGCGAAAACGTCGTCATCAGCGGGGGCTACATCTATGTCTGACGCCTACCGCACTGCCGTCGTCACCGGCGCCACCAGCGGTATCGGCAAGGCGATCGTGCCGATGCTGCGCGCCCGCGGCCTCACGGTCTATGCCGTCGGCCGCAACGAGGCGCAGCTCGCCGAACTTGCCGATGCGACCGGCGCGCTTCCGTTGCAAGCGGATGTCCGCGATACCGCGCGGATCGCGGCGGCCCTCGAGGGCGTCGAGGTCGACGTGCTCGTCAATAATGCCGGTATCCTTTCGACTCGCGCCGCCTTCCAGGACATCGATCCGGCCGAGATCGACGCGATGATCGACGTCAATCTCAAGGCGCCGTTGCACCTGACGCGCACCGTGCTTCCGGGCATGGTGGCGCGCAAGCGCGGTCACCTCATCTATATCGGCTCCAGCGGCGGGCAGGCGCCTTATCCGAACATGGGTGCTTACGGTGCTTCGAAAGCGGGGCTCAGCCTCTTCTGCGACAACTTGCGCTGCGATTTGCTTGGGACGTCCGTGCGGGTCAGCGAGATCGTGCCCGGCCGCGTGCAGACGGACCTCTATCGCACGTCCATAGCCGACAACCAGGCGCAGGCCGTGCTTTATGACGGCTACCGGCCGATCCAGCCGGAGCATATCGCCCGCATCGTCAACGACGTCATCGCACTGCCCGTCTATGTGGATGTGGCGCGCGTGGAGGTGTTTCCGACCGATCAGGCGACCGGCGGGGGAACGATGGTGAAGTTCGACGCGCAGTGACATCCGCCGGGAGGAGAGGCCATGATCGACAAGACTTGTGAGGAAAGGCTCCGGCCGGACCTCGTTCGCAACTATCGTCCCGTCGCGATCCGTTCCGTGGTCGCGGCGCATGCGATGCTTCCGAAGGCACGCCCGGACGCCAATGCCGAACCTCCGGCACCTGTCTCGGGCTTTGCCCTTCCGGCCGGTTTCCACGATCCCCTCGAGGATTGAGATTTGACGCCGACGGCAGGATGTTCTCGTCCTTGCGCGGCAGATTCCCGCTTCGGATTGTAAAAGAAAATCGCACAGTCGATGCCGCGAGGCGATCATTGTCGCCATCACTTCACCGGAGCACGGTGCGCAGCGGGAATATAGCAAGATACGCTTGGTGCCGTTCAGCGGCCACGCCCTCCGACGACCTGCCGGATGAAAAATCAACGGCAGGTCGACATTTCAGCGAACTCCATCGCCGGTCTCCTCATTACTCTTGCAGGCACTCGTTCTGAAGAAGCACAGGAGAAGGCTGATTTGCCGATCGTTGCGACCGCCGCATGGTCGATCCCGAAGAAACTGGCTCACCTGTTTGCCCGGGAGGGAAGCGGTCTCACCAGATATGCATCCATGTTCGACGGTGTGGAGATCAACTCGACTTTCTACCATCGGCACAAGACATCGACCTTCGCGCGATGGGCCGAATCCGTGCCGGACCGCTGCCGGTTCTCGTTGAAGATTCCCAGAGAGATCAGCCATAGCTGCGCGATGAGGGAGATCGCCGGGCCATTCGATGCTTTCCTCGAGGATATCGCACCGCTCGGTGAAAAACGCGGTCCCCTGCTGTGCCAGCTTCCGCCCTCGCTGACATTCGATGCCGACAAGTTCGAGATGGCATTCAGGGCAATGCGAGATGCTGATACGGGGCCGATCGTCATCGAGGTGCGCCACAGGAGCTGGGCGTGCGACGAGGCATTGGATCTGCTTGAGAGATACGCGATCGAGCGGGTTCTCGCCGATCCGGCGCTGGTGTGGCCGGCAGAGGGTTTCGCCGACCCGCCGCGATATGTTCGCCTCCACGGCAAGCCGAAGGTTTATTATTCGAGCTATACGGAGGAAGAGATAAGGTCGTTCCGGACCCTTGCGGCGCCCGATGGCTGGTGCGTCTTCGACAATACCGCTTCCGGAGCCGCGATCGAAAATGCACTGACGATGCTCGGGCGGCCCCTGCGGCCTGCGGAGACGAGAGCCCTCCGGTGAATATGCGTCTGCCTTCTCAGCGGCGCATTTTAGCCGGGACCTCCTCGTCGGGTACGGGAGTGACGTCAGGCGCTTCTTCAGGGACGACATCCGGGCCCGGTTCTTCGATCGGGCGCTCGGGAATATCGGGCAAGGAATCCGGCGTTTCTTCCGGTGGAACCTCCACCGGCTTCTTCGGGTCTTTGGGATCGGTGAGCATGGCGGCCTCCGGTTCATGTCGCAAAACCCGCCTTTCCCGACATTGTTCCGGCCGGGCATGGGCAGCTTCAGCCTTGCGCGGTCATTGAAACCCTGCGGTCCCGCCCTAATCTTCAGACGTGTCAAACGCTAAAGGAGCTGTTCATGGGCATTTTCAGCCGCATTAAGGAAAAACTTTTCGGTGGTTCGGCGGAGCAGCCGGAGCGGACCGTGACGGCGGGCGCCGGCAGCCCTGCAAGCGCCGATATGGCTGGGACGACCACGCGGGGAACCGGGGCAAATCCATCGGAAGGCGCCAATTCGAAGCTTGGTGACGAAGTCACTGCGACGCTCTCGGGTGCGCATTCCGAGTCCGGCGTTTCGAAACAGGCCGGGTCGGTCGACGTCGCGGCTGTCATGGATGCGGCGGTGAAGAAGAACGGACAGAAACTCGACTGGCGTCGCTCGATCGTCGATATGATGAAGGCGCTCGATCTGGATTCAAGCCTGTCTGCACGCAAGGAACTTGCAGACGAATTGGGCTACACGGGAGACAAGAACGATTCGGCGGCCATGAATGTCTGGCTTCACAAGGCGCTCATGAAGGCGCTGGCCGACAATGGAGGAAAGGTGCCGGCTGAATTGCTTGATTGAGCAAGTAGCCGCCGATCCTCTGCCTCTGTCATCGTCAGGGCCAGCGCCCTGGCGATGAATTGATGCCGGGAACGGAACATAGGACCCATGCGATCAGCGGCATCACGATGCCGAAGCCGATTTTGTCGGGTGCCGTGGCGCCTCGGTGTTGATGCGGGTCCTGTTCTCCGTTAGCGGCAAAACCTCCGGTTTGGGGCGGCTTTCGGCCGAGGATTTGTGCCGCCGCGGCGGTTTCCGGTCGGATGCCGCAATGGGTGTTCCGTTGGGAACGCTGCCCGGGTGAGGGTCCTCGACCTCGGTGGCGGATGCTTGCGATGCCGTGTTCTTCGGATCAACCATGGATGCATCTCCTCTTTTCGAGGTAAATGCGCGCGCGGCTCCCGAGGTTCCGGGAAGGGGTATTGGGCGAAACAGCCGCTCGCATTTCGCGGCGGCGCAGGGATGCGCCGGAGCGGAGCCTTCACGCCCAATGCCGGATCCGGCCATTGTCCGTTGGTTTCAGTCCGGATCTATCGAATGTCGGGACGTTCACTTCTGTCCGGCGCATCGAGCGCATCGATCTTGCGCAACTGCGGGAACATCCATGCCCATAGCACCGAGACGGCCAGGGTGCCGACGCCGCCGATGATGACGGCCGGTACGACGCCGATGAAATGCGTCATGACGCCTGCGCGGAATTCGCCGAGTTCGTTGGATGCTCCGATGAAGACGGAGTTGACGGCGTTGACGCGACCGCGCACCTCGTCGGGCGTCCAGAGCGCCATCAGGGTCTCGCGCACATAGACCGAGATCATGTCGCCGGCGCCCATGAAGGCGAGCGCCACGATCGAGAGCCAGGGCGTTTGCGACAGGCCGAAAACCATCGTGGCGAGGCCGAACACGGCGACGCCGACGAACATCTTGATCCCGGAACCGTGCCGGATCGGAAACGTCGCCAGGAAGATCGCCATGGCGATTGCGCCGACGCCGGGAGCGGCGCGCAGGAGGCCAAGGCCCAGCGGCCCGAGAACCAGGATGTCGGATGCGAAGATCGGCATCAGCGCGACGGCGCCGCCGAGCAGCACCGCGAAGAGGTCGAGCGAGATCGCGCCGAGCACGACCTTCTCGAAGCGGATGAACTTGAAGCCGGCAAGGATATAGGTCCAGCTTGTCGGCTCGCCCACCTTGCGCTGGGCAGGCTTGGGAATGAGGAAGACCAGCACGGTGGCCGCGGCCATGAAGGCGAGGGCGACCGAATAGGCGACCGTGGGATCGAGCCCATAGAGCAGGCCGCCCGTCATGGGGCCGACGATCGAGGCCGTCTGCCAGGATGAGGCATTCCACGCGAAGGAGTTGGCGAGGTCCTTTTCCGGCACGAGATTGGGCGAAAGCGACTGCACTGCCGGTCCCATGAAGGCGCGCTCAATACCGAAGATCACGAGGATGACGAAGACCGGGACGGGCGCGAAAGTGCCGGTAACGGTGAGCAGCAGCAGCGCGGCGGCGCAGAAGGCGCTGATGGCAAGGCAGATCGAGACGATGGAGCGCCTGCTGTAGCGATCGGTCACGGAACCGGTGACAAGGATGAGCAGCAGCGAAGGCAGGAACTGCACCAGCCCGATCATGCCGAGCAGGAAGGCGCTTCTGGTGACTTCATACATCTGCCAGCCTACGGCGACCGAGATGATCTGGATCGCAAAGGCGGCGAGAAAACGGGCGAAGAAGAACTGGGCGTAGGAACGATGCCGGAAGGCGGCAAAGCGGTCGCCCGCCGATGTGATTTGCATGAAAGGCTCTTGTGGGAAGAAGCAGTGGCCCGCTGATCGTAGAGGACGCGCCCGACTGTCGGTCGTGGGATAAGAAGCCGGGAAACGAATATTTGTCAACGGGAAACAGCTGCGCCGGGGAGGCCGGGCTTGATCGGCGCGCCGCTGCCGATCACAGGTCTCGTGCTGTCCGAGCCACCGTTGGCGCGGTATGCCGGATCACGCCTCCGGCGCCGGCGGCGTGCCGGTGCCGTGGACGAAGATGCGGATGCAGCGGCGCATGTAGTCCTTGCGTGCGTCGAGGCCGGGCCATTCGGCGCCCGTGCCGGTTTTCGTCACGACGGCGCCGAAGATCATGTCCATGAGGATGGTCGCGGCGCTTGCCGTGTCGTCTGTGAAAAGCCGCCCGGCCTGCTTCTCGCCCTCCATCCACTCGGCCAGCAGCGCATGCGCCCGCCGGCCGCCGAGCCGCATCATCATCTCGCCGACTTCCGGATAGCGCGCCGCCTCCACGACGGTGAGGTTGAGGAATGCTTCCCGCACCCTATCCTCCTCCTCGCCGATATCGACCTGGAAGATCCGTTCGAGCGCGTCGGAAAGGCCGAGGTGCCGGTAGTCGCCGGGAAGCGCCAGCATGCTGGTGCGGTGCTGCTCGATGATCGCGCCCAGGAGGTCGGTCTTGGAGGGGAAGAGTTCGTAGAGCGTGCGCTTGGAGACGCGGCAATGGGTGGCGACCTCGCTCATCGTCGTCTTGCCGTAGCCCTGCGCCAGAAAGAGCCGGCGCGTCGCCTCGATGATACGCGCGCGCTGCTCGGCGGGCGTCGCGAGCCGCGGGCGGCCGCGCGTCCTGCGCTTGGCGGGAAGGGACGGGGCCGGCGTTTCGGGCATGGGGTTTCCGTGGAGCATTGACAATGTCGATATCGGGATATTAATGGTACCAATGAGTTTTGTAAATATGGCGAGCGGGCAGGATGATCTGCCGCTACCGGAAAAGGGTGCATGATGCGCGAGAGACTCCTGCGGATCGGCCTTGTGGCCGCCGGCCTCCTCCTTCTGGCCGCCTGCTCGGACCAGAGCAGCGGGAACGCCCCGCCCGGCGGCGGCGCCGTGCCCGCCGCGGAGGTAGGATTCGTGGTGCTGAAGGCGCAGTCCGTGCCGCGCCATGCCCAGCTCTCCGGCCGCGTCGTCGCGCATGCCACGGCGGAAATCCGCCCGCAGATCGACGGCATCATCCAGAGCATCGATTTCCGCGAGGGCCGCAAGGTCGATGCCGGCGACGTGCTCTTCAAGGTGCGCGACGCGAAATTCAGCGCCGCCTATGCGGCGGCGGCCGCGTCCCTGTCGCGCGCCGAGGCGAGCCAGCAATCCGCGCAGGCCGCCTTCGACCGGAACGCTCGGCTGCAATCGCAGAGTGCGGTGAGCCAGCAGGCGCTGGACGAGGCGACGGCGGCGCTGCTGCAGGCGAAGGCCGACGTGGAGGCGGCGAAGGCCAGCCTGGAGACCGCGCGCATCGACCTTGACAACACGACGATCAAGGCACCGATCGCCGGCATTATCGGCATGGCGGGCGTCAGCGTCGGCTCGCTCGTCACCCAGAACCAGACGGATGCGCTGGCGACGATCCGCCAGATCGATCCCGTCAATGTCGACCTCGTCGACACCAGCGCCAATCTCCTGAAAATCCGCCAGGATGTCGAGGCCGGACGCCTCGGGCGCGACGGCGAGGGCGCGCCGAGCGTGCGGCTGACGCTGGAGAACGGCGCGGACTACGATGAGACCGGCACGATCTCGCTGGCGACGGTGAATGTCAGCGAAAGCACCGGTACCTTCACCCTGCGCGCCAGCTTCCCCAATCCCCGGCGCGTGCTGCTGCCGGGCATGTTCGTGCGCGCCTCCGTCGATCTCGGCAGCATGCCGAACGCCTTCCTGGTGCCCCAGCGCGCGGTGCAGCGCAGCGGCACGGGCGAGCCCGTCGCCTATGTCGTCTCCGCCGACGGCAAGGCGGAGCAGCGCACGCTGACGACCCTCGGCACGTCCGGCAACGACTGGATCGTGACGGAAGGGCTGAAGGACGGCGAGCGTCTGATCGTCGACGGCTTCCAGAAGATCTCCGCGGGCGCCGCCGTGACGCCGGTGGAAGCGGTCATCGACGAGGACGGCGTGGTGAAGCAGTCGCTCGCCGGCCCGGCCACGCCGGACGATGCGTCGGGAGCTTCGAAATGACGGAAGATCTGCGGCGCAATGCCCTGGCGAGCTTCTTCATCGCTCGCCCCGTCTTCGCCATCGTGCTCGCCATCGCCACGCTCCTGTCGGGCGTGATGGGCATCTATTCGCTCTCGATCTCGCAATATCCCGATGTCGCGCCCGTCACCGTGCGCATCGGCGCGTCCTATTCCGGCGCCACCGCGGAAGCCGTGGAGAACTCGGTCACGACGAAGATCGAAAGCGCGATGACCGGCCTCGACGGCCTGCTCTACATGGAATCCTCCTCGAACACCGGCTCGGCCTCCATCTCGCTCACCTTCGCCAGCGGCACGGACGCGGAGCTGGCGCAGGTCGAGGTGCAGAACAAGCTGGCCCGCGTCGAATCCCAGCTTCCCGAGGCCGTGCAGGATGCCGGCGTCAGCGTGTCCCGCTCGCCTTCCGGCATCCTGATGATCGGCAACATCATCTCGCGGGACGGCCGCTACACCTCCTCGGAGCTCTCCGACATCATGTCGAGCAGCATCGAGGAGCGCATCGAGCGGCTCGACGGCGTCGGCTCGGTGCAGTCCTTCGGCAGCGGCTATGCCATGCGCGTCTGGCTCGACCCGGACCAGATGCAGAAATACCAGCTCGTCCCCTCGGACGTCACCACGGCCATCAAGGCGCAGAACGCGCAGGTCGCCGCCGGCTCCATCGGCGCGACACCCGTGGTGCGCGGCCAGCAGCTGAAGGCGAGCATCGTCGCGCAGACGCAGATGACCTCCGCCGAGGAATTCCGCAAGATCATCCTCAAGACGGCGAAGGACGGCTCCGTCGTGCGCCTCGGCGACGTGGCGCGCGTCGAGATCGGGCTGGAAAGCTACGGCCAGAGCTCGACCTTCAACGGCATGCCGGCCGCCGGCTTCGGCGTGCAGCTCGCCAGCGGCGCGAATGCCATCACCACGGCCGCAGCCGTGCATACGGAACTCGACGGTCTCGCGGGCTCGCTGCCCGAGGGCGTCGAGATCGCCTATTCCTACGAGACGACGCCCTTCGTGGAACTCTCCATCGAGAAAGTCGTCGAGACGCTGATCGAGGCCATCGTGCTCGTCTTCCTCGTGCTTCTGCTCTTCCTCCAGAACCTGCGGGCGACGCTCATTCCGATGATCGCGGTGCCCGTGGTGCTGCTCGGCACCTTCGGGGTGCTCGCGGCCTTCGGCTATTCCATCAACATGCTGACCATGTTCGCCATGGTGCTCGCCATCGGCCTCCTCGTTGACGACGCGATCGTCGTGGTGGAGAATGTCGAGCGCGTCATGTCGGAGGAGGGGCTTTCCGCCCGCGAGGCGACGGAGAAGTCGATGGGCGAGATCACCGGCGCGCTGATCGGCGTCGCGCTGGTGCTCACCGCCGTCTTCATTCCCATGGCCTTCTTCTCGGGCTCGGTCGGCGTCATCTACCGGCAGTTCTCCATCACCATCGCCAGCGCCATGCTGCTCTCCGTCCTCGTCGCGATCGTCCTGACGCCGGCGCTCTGCGCCATGCTGCTGAAACCCACCCATGGCGGCCTGGCGGCGCGCATCTTCGGCGGCTTCAACCGGGGCGTCGAAAAGACGACGCGCGGCTATGTGCGGGCGGTGGGCGGCATCGTCGCAAGGCCGCTGCGCATGCTCGTGGTGTTCGCCGCGCTGCTGGCAGGCGCCGGCTGGGTCTATACGCTGCTTCCCTCCTCCTTCCTGCCGGAGGAGGACCAGGGCGTGCTGATGACGCAGATCACCCTGCCGGCCGGCGCCAATGCCGCCCGCACGCAGGCCGTCATCGACATGGTCGAGGACTATTTCCTCAATGACGAGAAGGACGCGGTGCAGAGCGTCTTCATGACGCTCGGCTTCGGCTTCGGCGGCAGCGGCGAGAATGCGGCGATGGCCTTCGTGCGCCTCAAGGACTTCGATGCGCGCAAGGAGGCCTCGCTTTCCGCCTCCGCCATATCGCAGCGCGCCTCGGCGCATTTCCGCAAGATCCGCGACGCGGAGGTCTTCGTGCTCGCCCCGCCGGCCATTCAGGGGTTGGGACAGAGCAACGGCTTCTCCATGTATCTGGAGGATACCGGCAACCGGGGGCGCGACGCGCTGACGGCAGCCAGTAACCGGCTTGCCGACCTTGCGCAGGCGGATGACACGGTCGGCAATGTGCGCGGCAATACCCGCACGCTGGAAAGCCAGCTCAAGATCGAGGTCGACCAGGAGAAGGCCGGCGCGCTCGGCATCGACCTCAGCGGCATCAACGGGCTGATCTCCACGGCTTTTGCCGGCAGCAACGTCAACGACTTCGTCTATAACGGCGAGATCAAGCCGGTCTATGTGCAGGCCGACGCGCCCTTCCGCATGCAGCCGGAGGATGTCGAGCGCTGGTATGCCCGCAACGGCGACGGCGAAATGGTGCCGTTCTCGGCCTTCGCCACGACCAAGTGGATCCAGGGCTCGCCCTCGCTCTCCCGCTTCAACGGGACGCCGGCCATCTCCATGAACGGCGCGGCGCAGGCCGGCGCCAGCTCCGGCGATGCGATGGACCGCATGGATGTGCTCGTCTCCGGCCTCGACGGCGGCTACAGCGCGGCCTGGTCCGGCCTTTCCTACCAGGAGCGACTCGCCGGCTCGCAGGAAGCGATGCTCTATGCCGTCTCGCTGCTCGTCGTGTTCCTCTGCCTTGCCGCGCTCTACGAAAGCTGGTCTATCCCGCTCTCCGTCCTGCTCGCCGTGCCTGTCGGCGTGCTCGGCGCGCTAGTGGCGGCCTGGGCCTTCGGCCAGTCGAACGACGTCTATTTCAAGGTGGGCCTGCTGACGACCATCGGGCTGACGGCCAAGAACGCCATCCTCATCGTCGAATTCGCCAAGGACCTGCGCGATCAGGGCCGGAGCGCCGTCGACGCCGTACTGGAGGCCGCACGCATGCGCCTCCGGCCGATCGTCATGACGTCGCTCGCCTTCATCCTCGGCGTCCTGCCGCTCGCCTTTGCGACGGGCGCGAGCTCGGCGGCGCAGAACGCCATCGGCATCGGCGTGATGGGCGGCATGATCGCCGCGACCGTGCTCGGCATCTTCTTCGTGCCGCTGCTCTTCGTGGTCATCGCGGGCCGGCGAAAAGCCTAGCGGCGGTGCAATAGAGCGCCACCCGCAGAGAGAATCTTGCCTTTAGTGCCGTTCCGGTTGACGACCGGAACGGCGATGGCCTTGCCGTATTCGGTTCACGAGCAGTCGTGGCCACGCCTTCGGGAATTCGGCAGGGCGACGCCGGGAAAGGTGCGCGGCTGGACGATTACCTGTTCAGTGCAAATTTTTTGTCTTTATAGCGCATTTAATTCCGTTTGCCTTCCTGTTTCCCGCTGTCCAGACTCGCCGAAAGCAACGCATGGCGGAGGTGAGGCGGTCCGCCGGAGGAAAGGTGGAAGCGATGTCCGGGACGATCACGCACGAAGTCGAGCACCGGCCGGGCCTTGTGGCCCGCTGGCTGTTCTCCACCAATCACAAGGACATCGGCACGCTCTATCTCGTCCTTTCCATGCTGTCGGGCATTCTGGGCACCGGCCTTTCCGTGGCGCTGCGCATGGAGTTGCAGGAGCCGGGCCTGCAGCTCTTCTCCGATCCCGGCATCTTCAACGTCGTCGTCAGCGCGCACGGGCTGGTGATGATCTTCTTCGTCATCATGCCGGCGCTGATCGGCGGCTTCGGCAACTGGTTCATTCCGATCATGATCGGCGCGCCGGACATGGCCTTTCCGCGCATGAACAACGTCTCGCTCTGGCTGCTCGTTGCCTCGCTCGTCCTGTTCGTGCTGTCGCTGTTCGTGCCGGGCGCGACCGGGGTGAACGGCCATGGCGGCGGCTGGACGCTCTATCCGCCCTATTCGACCGAGGGCCAGCCGGGGCCGGCGGTCGATTTCGTCATCCTGTCGATCCATCTGTCCGGCGCCTCGTCGATCCTCGGGGCGATCAACTTCATCACCACGATCCTCAACATGCGTGCGCCGGGCATGACTTTGCACAAGATGCCGCTCTTCGCCTGGGCGATGCTCGTTACCGCCTTCATGCTGCTCTTCTCGCTACCGGTGCTGGCCGGCGCCGTCACGATGCTGCTCACCGACCGCAATTTCGGCACGACCTTCTTCCAGCCGGCGAGCGGCGGCGATCCGATTCTCTACCAGCACCTGTTCTGGTTCTTCGGCCATCCCGAGGTCTACATCATGATCCTGCCGGCCTTCGGCATCGTCAGCCATGTGATCTCGACCTTCTCCAGAAAGCCGATCTTCGGCTATCTCGGTATGGCCTATGCCATGGTGGCGATCAGCGCCATCGGCTTCGTCGTCTGGGCGCATCACATGTTCACGGTCGGGCTGTCGCTGGATTCGCAGCGCTACTTCGCCTTCGCCTCGATGGTCATCGCCGTGCCGACGGGCATCAAGGTCTTCTCGTGGCTGGCGACCATGTGGGGCGGTTCGATCCGCTTCGCCACGCCCATGCTCTGGGCCATGGGCTTCGTCCTGCTCTTCACCATCGGCGGCGTCACCGGCGTGGTGCTCGCCAATCCCGGTGTCGATCGGGCCTTGCACGATACCTACTACGTCATCGCGCATTTCCATTACGTGCTGTCGCTCGGCGCGGCCTTCGCCATCTTCGCCGCCTGGTACTACTGGTTCCCGAAGATGAGTGGCTACCGGATGAGCGAAACGTTGGGAAGGCTGCATTTCTGGCTGACCTTCGTGGGCGTCAACCTCGTCTTCTTCCCGCAGCATTTCCTCGGGCTTGCCGGCATGCCGCGCCGCTATGCCGACTATCCCGACGCCTTCGCCGGCTGGAACTTCGTCTCCTCGGTCGGCTCCTACATCTCCGCCGCCGGCCTTGTCGTCTTCTTCATCGCCGTGGCGGAAGCCTTTGCGCGAAAGCGCGTCGCCGGCGACAATCCCTGGGGCGAAGGGGCGACGACACTCGAATGGACGCTCTCCTCGCCGCCGCCCTTCCACCAGTTCACGGCACTGCCGCTGATCGAATAGGGCGCCTAAGCGGGGCTACGCTTCACCGCCGTCGGCACGATGCCGAAGCGGCGGCGGAAGGCGGTGGCGAAGTTGGCGGCGCTGGTATAGCCGGCGATGCCGCTCGCCTCCTGCACGCCGGCCTCGCCGGTGGCGAGCGCGGCATAGGCCCGCTCCAGCCGGATGTTGCGCACATGGTCGAAGACGCTGCGGCCCTCGGCGGCGCGGAACAGGCGCTGCAGGCCGCTGGCGCTGATGCCGGCCTCGCGCGCGATGGTCTCCACGCTGAGCGGTTCGGCGGCGCGCGCGGCGATGAAATCCTTGGCGCGCTGGAGGCAGGTCATGTCGTGCCGGGTCAGCAGGCCGCCGCCCGCCTCGCGCCGGTCCGCCCGCAGCGCCGCCGCCATGGTCTCGGCCACCAGTTCGACGGCGCGGCCTTCGAGATAGAGGTCGCGCAGCTCGGGAATAAGCGGGGAGGGGCTGAAGATCTGCCGCACCAGCTCCACCATGCGCGGCGTCAGCGTCCAGCGGTATTCCGCAAGATGGTCGCGCAAGAGCCGCGTGCCGCCCTTGGTATCGGCGACGGCTTCGAGCACGTCGCGATGCAGCCATTCCGGCGTGGCCGACACCACGAGATGGCGCAGGTGCTGGCGTCCGCGCGAGGCGCGCGCGAAGCTTTCCGGGCAGGCGTTCATGATCGCGACCCCGCGTGCCACGCCCCGGTTCGCCTGGAAGGCGAAATGGCGGTCGCCGATGGAAAGGTCGACGCTGCCTTCGAGGAAGAAGATGCAGGAAAGCTCCTCGGGAAGCTGCGATGTGGCCGTGAAGGGCCGCTCCTCGATGGCGTCGCTGGCATGCAGCACGAGGCCCCGCCGCAGCTCGCGGTGCAGGAATGCGCCCTTCATCAGGGTATCGTCGGGCGTCAGCCGGTCGTCCGGGCTGTCGAAGGCGATGCCGGCATGGCGCATGAAATCGCGCACGCGCAGGCGTCCGTCATTCGTCTTCAGTCCGGCTCCGCCTTCGGCTGCCATGTCCGATCCTTCGATATCCGCCGCCCCGTGCGTCGCAACGTGACCCGCAGGCCTTAGCGAACCGTCACGCCCCATGACGATTTACCGGTGCGCAAAGGCTTTTGCGTGTCGCGCAAAGGAACCGACATTGTCGGCCGTGCGATTGTTGCCCTAAGGAATACCTTAACTTGATTTAAGTGGTCAAGTTTAAGGCAAGGTATAGCTGTCAGGGCGGCGATGATGAATTCGGGATACGGAACGGAAATGGATGCGGCGGGAATGGCATGGCGGGCGGCCGGGCGAAAGCGCCTCTGGCTCGCCTCGACCGTGCTGCTTGCCGTGACCGCGGCGGGCGGCCATGCGCTGGCGCAGGATGCCGGCGCGACCACGCTGGAGACCGTCACCGTCGACGGCGGCAAGGAGACCGGCCGCGGCCCGGACAAGGGCATCGTCGCCAAGACCAGCCGCAGCGCCTCGAAGACCACGACCTCGCTGCGCGAGACGCCGCAGGCCGTGAGCGTGGTGACGCGCGACGAAATCGACGCACGCGGCGCCAATTCCGTGCGCGAGGCGCTTCGTTACACGCCGGGCGTTCTCGCGGAGGCCAACGGCGACGACGTTCGCGGCGGCTGGATGTGGATCCGCGGCTACAACGCCTATTCCAGGCTCTGGCTCGACGGCCTCGCCCAGGCGGGCGATCCCGACGGCTACGCCTCCTGGCCGATCAATTCCTACGCGCTGGAGCGTGTCGAGGTGATCAAGGGGCCGGCCTCGGTGCTCTACGGGCAGACCGTGCCCGGCGGGCTGGTCAACCAGGTCAGCAAGCGGCCGCAGACCACCGCCCATAACGAGGTCGAGGTGACGACGTCCTCGCTCGGCGGCATCCAGACCTCGGCCGACTTCACGGGACCGCTCGGCAGCGACGGCGACTGGTCTTACCGTCTCGTCGGACAGGGGCGGGATCTCGGCAGCCAGATCGACAAGGAGCGCAACCGGCAGCTCATGCTGTCGCCGAGCCTCACCTGGGCACCCGACGAGGATACCTCGCTCACCCTTTACGGCCTCTACCAGAAGGTGAACCCGAAGAATTTCAGCGGGCGCTTCTATCCGGCATTCGGCACGCTGATCCCCAATCCCGCCGGGCAGATACCGACCGACACCCATATGGGCGACTATCTCTCCAATGCGAACGAGTTCGACGCCAATCTCTATACGGCCGGCTACGAATTCTCGCATAATTTCAACGAGAGCCTGACGTTCCGGCAGAACCTGAGATACAGCTATGCCGATCAGAACATGTTCCTTGCGGTCGTCAACCCGGCCTTCACATGGCCGTCGAACCCGCCCTCGGGCACCACGCTCGGACGTGTCGTCTCGGCATCCGACGACACGCTGTCGTCCATCGACATCGACAACCAGCTTGAGGCGCGCTTCGAGACCGGCGCGCTCGACCATACGATGCTGTTCGGCCTCGAATATTTCCACATCCGGTCCGACCGGCATTTCGGCTCGGCGGCCATCGCCGGGCAGGATTACCTCCATCCTGTCTATGGCGGCACCTATCCCTTCCCGGCATGGACGACCTCCAGGCTCTCAACGCAGGACCAGGTCGGCGTCTATGCCCAGGACCAGATCCGCTACGACAACTGGCTGGCGACGCTCGGCCTTCGCTACGATCATTCCGAGATCACGACGACCGACCGCCTGAAGAACGTGACTTATGAGAACAAGGACAGCGCGCTTTCGGGCCGCGCGGGCCTTGCCTATCTCTTCGACAACGGCCTGACGCCCTATGCGAGCTTCTCCACGGCGTTCCTGCCGACCATCGGCGCGGACGTGAACGGCGATCCCTACGAGGCGCAGCAGTCGCGGCAGTTCGAGGTGGGCGTCAAGTACGAGCCGGAAGGCGGGCGGGGCATGATCGGCGTCTCGCTCTACGACCTGAAGCTCGACAATGCGCTGACGCCCGTCTACAGCGGCACGGGCGCGACGCTCGGCAATATCCAGACCGGCGAGCAGCGCATTCGCGGCGTCGAGATCGAAGGCAAGTACGAGCTGACGCCGGAACTGGACCTGATCGCCTCCTACGCCTACTCCGACTCCAAGGTGCTCGCGACGAATATCGCGACTCAGGTGGGCAAGGACATGCTCCGGGTGCCGACGCATCAGGGCGCTCTCTGGGTGCAGTACCGGCCGGAATGGGCCGAGGGCCTTGCGTTGAATGCCGGCGTGCGCGCCATGTCGTCCTACCATACCGACACGACCTATCTCGACTCGCTCGAAATCCCCGGCCTTGCGCTGGTGGATATCGGCGCGCAATACGATCTCGGCGCCCTGAACAAGGATTTTGCCGGAACGACCTTCCGCGTCAACGTGTCCAACCTGTTCAACAGGACCCATGTCGTCCAGTGCACCAATGCGACGGGCGGAAGCTGCAACTATGGGCCCGGCCGGACCATCACGGCGAGCCTGAAATTCGAATGGTGACGCGATTGGCGACAGCGCGACCGAACGCGGCGGGAAAGGCTGGCGGCACGCCGCCGGCCTTCCGTCTCCTGCACTGGATGCTGGCGGTGGCGGCCGTCCTCATGGCCCTCGCGCTTCCGGCCGAAGGGCGGGCGGAAATCGTGCTGTCGGATGCCGCCGGCCGCGAGGTGCGCCTTGCCGCGCCCGCGCGCCGCATCGTCACGAACGAAAGCCTCATCCTCATCTCGCTCGCCCTCGTCGATGCCGATCCCGTTTCGCGCCTTGCCGGCTGGGCCGCGCCCCAGCGCATCGACCGCGGCATGTATGACGCCTATCGCCGCCGCTTCCCGGCCATCGACGCCATTCCGGCGGTCGGAAGCGTGCTGCCGGGCAAGACCTCGACGGAGGCGATCCTTTCCGTCAAGCCGGACCTCTTCGTCGTCTCGATCTGGGAAACCGGCTGGACGGAGATCGTCGCCACGCTGGAGGCGGCGGGCGTGCCCGTCATCTTCCTCGACGGGCCGGTGAACGACGGCAAGGGCTCGGCGGAAACGACGGCCTTTTCCGTCGCGCTGCTGGCGAAGGCCGTGGGGCAGGAGGCGAAGGGCGAGGCTTTCGGCGATTTCCTGCGCACCCGCTACAAGCGCATCACGGATCGCACGGCGGCGCTGGAGCCGGTCTCGGTGCTTGTCGACGCCCATGCCGGAGCGACCTGCTGCTCCACGCCCGGCAAGGGCAACCGCATGACGGAATATCTGCGGCTTGCCGGCGGAAGGAGCATCGGCGCCGACGTGCCCGGCTATGACGGACAGCTCAGCCCCGAATATGTCATCGGCACGGACCCGACGGTCTATATCGCGACCGGCGGCCCGCATCTTGCCGCCCAGGGCGGCCTCGTGCTCGGCGGCGGCATTTCCGAGGCGGCCGCGCAGGCATCCTTCGCCGACATTCTCGGCAAGGGCATGCGCGAGGCGCTGACGGCCGTGCATGAGGGCAGGGCCCATGCAGTCTCGCACCAGCTTTCCATCTCGGTGCTCAACATCCTCATCTTCGAGTGCTTCGCCAAATGGATGCATCCCGACCGCTTCGCGGACGTCGATCCCGCCGGGACGCTCGCCGAGATCAATGCCCGTTTCCTGGCGGTGCCGCTCGAAGGCACGTTCTGGATCGACCACAAGCCGCAGTAAGGACGAGAACATGCAAGCCAGGCAATATACCGCACAGGCCCGGATCGTGCTCAGCAATCCCGGCCCCGTCATCGCGGATTTCTGCGAGCACATGGTCGAGCACAATGCGGTGGTGAGCGAAGGCCCGGAGGGCCCGGAACTGCGGCTCGGCGCCATCCGCGCCCGCTTCTCGCGCGACGGCGATGCGACGCTGGTCGATGTCGCCGCGCCCGATCTCGAAGGGCTCTATCTCGCGCGCATGTCCGTCGCCTCGCATATCCTGGAATTTGCCGGCGGCGATCCGCCGGTCATCGCCTGGACGGGCGACGGCGGCGAGATCGCCCGCCCGCCGAACTTCCAGATTTTGGAGGTCATAGGCTGTCGCACGCTCACCCCGCATATGCGCCGGCTGACGCTGGCCGGCGAGAACGTCGCGCGTTTCGCCGGCCTCGAGGCGCTGCATCTCAACCTCATGGTCCAGCGCCCGGAGGCGGCAAAGCCGCAATGGCCGCAGGTCGGCGCCAACGGGATGATCGAATGGGAGGAGCCGGACCTGCGCCCGCTGATGCGCAAATACACGGTCCGCTCGCTCGACCTCGCCGCCGGAACGCTCGATATCGATTTCGTGCTGCACGCGGATGCCGGGCCGGGCTCGGACTTCGCCGCGCGAGCGGCGGTCGGCGACCGGGTCGGCGTGGTCGGCCCCGGCGGCGGCGGCCTCGCTGTGGCGGACTGGTATCTCTTCGCCGGGGACGAGACGGCCCTGCCGGCCATCGCCCGCATGCTGGAAGCCCTGCCGGCGGAAGCACGCGGTCATGCATTTCTGGAGGTCGCCGACGCGACTGAAGTGCAGCAGCTTGCCGTTCCTCCCGGAATCGAGGTCGTATGGGTGTTGCGCGACGGCAAGGCCGCCGGCACCACGACCCTGCTCATCGACGCGGTTCGCGCCACCGCCTTTCCGGCCGAAGGCGAAAAGGTCTATCTCTGGGCCGGCTGCGAATTCGAAGCTTTCCGCGCGATCCGTGCCTTTGCCCGCCAGGAAAAGGCGCTCACCGGCGACGAGCACCTCGTCGTCTCCTACTGGCGCCGCGGAACGGTCGAGGGCGCCTAGGCTGTGCGCCGCTCGCTGCTGCAAGGATGCCGGTCGATCAAGGCTCGGAAGTTGCTTTCCGTGCCTTTTCAATCTGCCTCGCCAGAATACACATCAACTCGAACATGATGGTCGCGCCGGCGATGGAGGTCATGCCGGCAAGGTCGAACGGCGGAGAAACCTCCACGACATCGGCGCCGACGAGATTAAGGCCGTCGAGCAGCCGGACCATCTGCTGCGCTTCCCGCGTCGTGAAGCCACCGATTTCCGGTGTGCCGGTCCCGGGAGCCATCGACGGATCGATCGCGTCGATGTCGAATGTCACATAGGTCGGGTTCTGGCCGACTATCTCGCGCGCTTCGGCCATGACGTCCTCGACACTGCGGCCGACGAATTCTTCCATATAGATAATGCGAATTCCCTGGGCGATGGCCCAGTCATGCTCGTCCGGGGCATAAACCGATCCGCGAATTCCGATCTGGACGATACGGCGCGGATCGAGAAGTCCCTCCTCGATCGCACGTCGGAAAGGGGTGCCATGCGTGTAGGGATTGTTTCCGAAATAGGTGTCGTTCGTATCGGAATGAGCGTCGAACTGGATGAGCCCGACCTGCTTCTGTCTTGCGACTGCGCGCAGGACGGGCAGGGTGGTCAAATGATCACCGCCGACGCACAGGGGAAGCGCCCCGGTGCTGACGATTTCGGCAACGCCTTCCTCGATCAGCCGGAGGGCGTCCAGCAGATCGATCGGGTTGACCGCAAGGTCACCGATATCGGCGATGTTGGCGACGCGAAATGGTTCCGTCTTGAAGACGTGGTGGGTGCTGCGCATCAGGCTGGATTGGTTGCGGACCTCCCGAGGACCATGGCGCGCGCCGGCCCGGTTGGTCGTTCCACCATCCCAGGGAATGCCGGCCAGAGCAATGTCGAGGCCCTTCGCAGAGGGAACTGCAGGCAGCCGCATGAATGTCGCGTGACCGGCAAACCGGGGTACCTTTGCGGCATCTACAGGTTGATGGAGCGTCTCGCTCATTCAGGCTTCCTCCCCGAGATCAAGAAAAAACCGCACGACGGGACCTGCCCGTCATGGGGAATCGATATCAGGCTACCTGTGAGACCGTACCAGTCAATCACCGAAACAGGCCCGCCTGATTCCGTAACGGTGGCCGTCTGAGCCGGTCGGTGTCAGCCCGTGACGGATCTTAGACGAAACCGTATTTGCGCGCGATTTCCTCGCGCGGCTGCAGGAAGATGCGGCTGCAATGCCCCTTGCTTGCAGATGAACTCATATGGAGCCGGTGTCCGGAGTTGCAGGCGCCAGCAATGTCGCGGGATGTCGGCTTCTATGGCGGGCTGGTGTTTCCGGAATGACATACTGCTGTTACCCTCGATCCGAGCGATGGCTCGCGGATAATGGTAACAGAGGACGAGGCAATGACAGCAGCAAGGTTCGTGTCGGTCTTCCTCGCTCTGATCCTAATGGCGGTCCCTACCGGGGCCCAGGTCGTCGACTTCCTCGGCATACCGGGGCCGATCGATCTCGACGGGACGTCATACGAGCTGGCATGGAGTTCCCGGCCATCGGAAAATTACAGCAAACAGGAATATGTCCCGGCGGGCCAATCCGTCGAACAATACCACCAGATGCTTCTGGTTGAACGTGTGACAGGTGACGTCAAGGTCATCGATGCCGTCAAAAGCCAGATCGAGATGCTGCGAGAGCGGAAGAATACCGACCCTCTCGCCAATTTCGAAATTCTGCAAAAAAATGCTCTCGGCGAAGTGGCACTCGACTTCCTGGTCAGCACCAGAGATCCGAAGGGCGAGTATATTGTCGAATGGAACCTGTACCGCTATGTGCCGACAAAGTCCGGCGTCCTGCTGTTCGCCGTGAGCCGCCGGGCTTACGGAAATGACAATACAAAAGTGTTTCTCGGCGGCCTGAAGCAGTTGCGGGCCGGGCAGACACGGGCGTTGCTGGAAGCATCCCTGCCGGAACCGAAGAATTAGCCTTTCGACGCTCCGGGCCGCGGATGCCCCTGCCGACCACCTGTGCGGCTGCGTCCGATCAAATGCCCGTCCGCGTCGACGGTTTCTCCGGCCACTGGAGCGGCGTCATTCCCCGTGTGGCGGCATCGTGCCTTTCGCCTCTCCGCTCCTGAAAACCGGCGGCGATGTTCCCTCCCAGCTCTTTGCGAGCGGTCCGGCGGCGAGCGCGAGGAGATCGATGGCGCGCGCCGCGAGATGGTCGACGACCTCCGCGAGGGATTGCGGCAGGTGATAGAAGGCCGGAACGGGCGGCATGACGATCGCGCCCATCTCAGTGACGGCGCACATGTTGCGCAGGTGGCCGAGATGAAGCGGCGTCTCGCGCGCGAGCAGGATCAGGCGGCGACGTTCCTTCAACTGCACGTCGGCCGCGCGCGCAAGCAGGGTATCGGTGCGGCCGGTGGCGACAGCCGAAAGCGTCTGCATGGAGCAGGGCGCGATCACCATGCCGCCGACCGGAAAGGAACCGCTGGCGATCGATGCGCCGATATCGCCATTCGGGTGATGGCAGTGGACGAGGGGCAGGAGGCTTTCCATCGCATCCGGTCCGCATTCCAGATCGAGCGTGCGCCGCGCCGCGTCGGAGACGACGAGATGGATCTCGACATGCGGCAGGGCCGAAAGCCGCTCGACGATCCGTACGCCGAGCGCTGCGCCCGAAGCGCCGGAAATGCCGACCACGACGCGCTCGTTTCTCATGCGCTCGCACCATCCAGACCGAGGGAGGCCCAGAGGCCGTCGATCCGCGCGGTGACGTCCGGGGTCATGGCGAGCACCCGGCCCCATTCGCGGTCGGTCTCCGCGCCGATCTTGGTCGTGGCGTCCAGTCCGAGCTTGCTGCCGAGGCCGCTTTGCGGTGAGGCGAAGTCGAGATAGTCGATGGGTGTATTCTCCACGACCATCAGGTCGCGGCCGGCGTCGAAGCGGGTGGACAGCGCCCAGATCACGTCCGGCCAGGATCTCACGTCGATATCGTCGTCCACGGCGACGATCAGCTTGGTGTAGCTGAACTGCGGCAGCATGGACCAGAGGCCCATCATCACCCGCCGCGCCTGGCCGGGATAGCGCTTGTCGATGGAGACCACCATGGCGCGATAGGAGCAGGCTTCGGGCGGCAGCCACAGATCGCGGATTTCCGGGAACTGACGCTTTACCAGCGGCACGAAGAGCGCGTTCATCGCCTCGCCGAGCCGGGAAGGTTCGTCCGGCGGCCGGCCGGTATAGGTGGAAAGGTAGAGCGGGTTGCGGCGCATCGTGATCGCCGAGAGCGTCATCACCGGAAAGGGCTCGACGGCATTGTAGTAGCCCGTATGGTCGCCATAGGGGCCTTCGTCGGCCGCCTCGGTGGCCGAGACGGTGCCTTCGAGTACGATCTCCGCACTGGCCGGCACGGGCAGCGGAACGGTCACGCCGCCCGCCGTCTCCTGCCTGCGGCCGCCGAGCACGCCGGCGAAGGAGAGTTCGCTCATGCCGTCCGGCAGAGGCATGACGGCCGAGAGAATGGTGGCCGGGTCCGCGCCGATCGCCACCGCTACCGGCATGTCGCGGCCGCGTTCCTTCCAGAGCCGGTGATGCCGCGCCCCGCCGCGATGCGCCAGCCAGCGCATGACCAGCCGGTTCCGTCCGAGTTTCTGCATGCGGTAGATGCCGACATTCACGTCCGCCGGATCGTCCGGCGCGCAGGTGATGACGAGCGGCCAGGTGATGAGAGGCGCGGGCTCGCCCGGCCAGCAGGTCTGGATCGGCAGCCGTCCGAGATCGACATCGCCGTTCCGCCAGACGATCTCCTGGCAGGGCGGATGCCGCGTCTCGCGCGGGTTCATCGAAAGGGCCGCCTTCAGGTGCGGCAGCTTTTCCCAGGCATCGCGCAGCGAGCGGGGTGGCCTCGGATCGCGCAGATCCGCGAGGAAGGCCGCAAGGCGCGGCAGGCCGCCCGTCTCCAGCCCGAAGCCCCATTCGATGCGCTCGCGCGTACCGAAGAGATTGGCAAGGAGGGGGATGGGCTGGATATTTCCCGCGGCATCGACCGGCTGTTCGAAGAGGAGCGCGGGTCCTTCCTCGGCCAATACGCGGCGGTGGATCTCCGTGATCTCGTGGACCAGCGAGACCGGCTCGCGGATGCGCACCAGCTGCGC
>Ga0153917_1000284_pt1 | contig 39574 bp, 38 predicted proteins | sample TSFL001MetaG_FD_104695 | JGI IMG/M metagenome (GOLD analysis project Ga0153917, IMG submission 104695) | Attine ant fungus gardens microbial communities from Florida, USA - TSFL001 MetaG | ecosystem: Host-associated > Fungi > Mycelium > Unclassified | place: USA: Florida, Paynes Creek Historic... | reverse complement strand
CGGGAAGAGGTTGAAGTGCTGGAACACCATGCCGACCTCGCGGCGCACCTCGTCGATCTTCTTCAGGTCGTTGGTCAGCTCGATGCCGTCGACGACGATCTGGCCCTTCTGGTGCTCTTCGAGACGGTTGATGCAGCGGATCATCGTCGACTTGCCGGAACCGGACGGGCCGGCGATGACGATGCGCTCGCCCTTCATGACCTTCAGATTGATGTCGCGCAGAACGTGGAAGTCGCCGTACCACTTGTTCATGTTGGTGATCTCGACGGCGACGTCCGTTGCGGACACTTCCATCTTTTGCGCCTGGGCCTGGTTAGCCATTGCTGTTTCCTCTCAGTTATCTTTTGTGGCTCGTGTCGAGCCGGCGTTCCACGAAGGCCGAGTAGCGCGACATGCCGAAGCAGAAAATCCAGAACACGAAGCCGGCGAAGATCAGGCCCGTCAGCGGCGTGACGGGGGTGATCCAGCCCGAATCCCCAAAACTCGCCTTCACGATGCCCAGCAGGTCGTACATCGAGATGATCGTGACGAGGGACGTATCCTTGAACATGCCGATGAAGGTATTCACGATGCCCGGTATCACGAGTTTGATGGCCTGCGGTAGCACGACGAAGGTCATTTTGTGGAAGTAGTTTAGACCAAGAGCGTCGGCCGCTTCATATTGCCCTTTCGGAATGGCTTGAAGACCACCGCGAATAACCTCCGCCATATAGGCGGACGCGAAGATCGACACGCCGACGAGGGCACGCAGGAACTTGTCGATATTGTTGCCCGGCGTCAGGAAGAGCGGCAGCAGCACGCTCGCCATGAAGAGGACCGTGATCAGCGGCACGCCGCGGATCAGCTCGATGAAGACGACGCTGACCGTCTTCATCACCGGCATGCGCGAGCGCCGCCCGAGCGCCAGCAGGATGCCCGCCGGCAGCGAGACGACGATGCCGACGAAGGAGAGGATGAGCGTCACCATCAGCCCGCCCCACAGCGACGTCTCCACATGCCGCAGGCCGAACGAGCCACCGAGCAGCAGGAAGAAGGAAACGAGCGGGAAGGCGATGAGCAGCAGGAGAGCGTTCAGTCCCTTGCGCGGCACCTTCGGCATCAGGAACGGCACGAGCAGCGCCACGAACAGCGCGACCACCAGGAGCGGCCGCCACAGCTCGTCGCGGGGATAGGAGCCGAACATGAACTGCACGAAGCGATCGTTCACATAGGCCCAGCAGGCGCCGCTCCAGCCGGTCGGCAACTGGCCGCCCTGGTCGGTGGTGAGGCAGACCGTGCGGTCCGCCCCGGTCCAGACGGCGGAGACGAACAGCCAGTTGAGCGCCTTCGGCACGTAGTAGAGGATCGCCGTGATGGCGAGGATGGACAGGATGCTGTCCTTCCAGGAGGCGAACAGGTTGTTGCGGATCCAGGCGAAGGCCGACGCCTCGGAGGCCGGCGGCTTTTCGGCTTCGAGGAACCGCTCGCGGACATAGGTTGTGGTCTCGGTCATCTCAGCGCTCCACCAGGGCCATCTTGGCATTGAACCAGTTCATGAACAGCGAGGTGATGAGACTGATCGAGACATAGATCAGCATCCAGATCGAGATGATCTCGATCGACTTGCCGGACTGGTTGAGGATGGTGCCGCCGACCGCGACGAGGTCGGCATAGCCGACGGCCACCGCGAGCGAGGAGTTCTTGATGAGGTTGAGATATTGCGAGGTGAGCGGCGGGATGATGATCCGCAGCGCCTGCGGCAGCACGACGAGCCGCGTTGCCTGCCCGGCACGAAGGCCGAGCGCATAGGACGCCTCCGACTGGCCCTTCGACACGCCGCGAATGCCGGCGCGCACGATTTCGGCGATGAACGAGGCCGTGTAGAGCGAGAGCGCGAGATAGAGCGCCAGGAATTCTGGGCCGATCACCATGCCGCCCTTCATGTTGAAGGAGCCGGGGACCGGATAGTCGAGCGAGAGCGGCATGCCCATCAGCACATGCACGACGAGCGGCAGGAGCACGATCAGGCCGAGATTGACCCAGAGCACCGGCGGGCGCTTGCCCGTGGCGCGCTGGCGCGCATTCGCCCAGATCGTGAAAGCGATCGCCGCGACGATGCCAAGGAGGAAGGCGCCGAACACGGTCCCGAAACCTTCGCCGAAGACCGGCGCGGGCATATAGATGCCGCGGTTCGAGATGAAGAATGCGGCGTCGGGGTTTTCCTGCACATGCTGGAAGATGCTGCGGATCGACGGCAGCAGGGCGAGAACGCCGAGATACCAGAAGAAGATGACCAGCAGCGGCGGGATGTTTCGGAAGATTTCCACATAGACCGTGCAGAGCCTGGCGATCAGCCAGTTGTGCGACAGGCGCCCGATGCCGACGAGAAGGCCGACGATCGTCGCGGTGACGATGCCGGCAGCGGCGATGACGAGCGTGTTGATGAGGCCGACCTGCAGCGCGCGGAAATAGGTGGAATCGCTGGAATAGGCGATCAGCGTCTGCGCGATGTCGAAGCCGGCGCGGCTGTTCAGGAAGCCGAAGCCCGCCGACATGTTGGCGCGGGCGAGGTTCTGGATGACGTTGTGCCACGCATACCAGACGGCGGCGACGATTATCACGAACGTCACGATCTGATAGACGACGCTTCTCAGCGCTGGATTGTAGAGTAGAGATACCTTCGGCGGTTCGCCGGACCCTGTTCGGGCATCCGCAAGAGCCATGCATTTCCCCTGACGTTGTTTTCGCCCTGTTTTCCGGGCGTTTCATTAAAGGGGAGGGCAGTTTGCTGCCCTCCCGATGTGGTCGATCCGGTTAGCGGATCGGCGGAGCGTATTGCAGGCCGCCCTTCGTCCACAGCCCGTTCAGGCCGCGGGCGATCTTGAGCGGGGAGCCTTCGCCGATATTGCGTTCGAAGGATTCGCCGTAATTGCCGACGGCCTTGATGATCTGCACGGCCCAGTCCTTCGGCACGCCGAGGTCGGCGCCGATGGTGCTGTCGGCTTCTTCACCGAGGAAGCGCTTGATGTCCGGGTTGTCGGACTTCTTCATCTCCTCGACATTGGCCTGCGTGATGCCGAATTCCTCGGCGGCCACCATCGCGTAGTGCGACCAGGTCACGATGTCGAACCACTTGGAATCGTTCTGGCGGACGGCCGGGCCGAGCGGCTCCTTGGAGATGATTTCCGGCAGGACCATGTGGTCGTCCGGATTGGTCATCTTCAGGCGGATCGAGTAGAGACCCGAGGCGTCGGTCGTGTATGCGTCGCAACGGCCGGCATTGTAGGCGGCGTCCGCCTCATCCTGCGCTTCGAAGACGACCGGCTTGAAATCCATGTTGTTGGCACGGAAATAGTCGGCAAGGTTGAGTTCGGTGGTCGTGCCGGACTGCACGCAGACCGATGCGCCGGAAAGCTCCAGCGCGGACTTCACGCCGAGCTCCTTCTTCACCATGAAGCCCTGGCCGTCATAGTAGTTGACTGCGCGGAAATCGAAGCCGAGCTGCGTATCGCGGCTGATGCTCCAGGTGGTGTTGCGGGAAAGGATATCGACTTCGCCGGACTGCAGGGCCGGGAATCGGTCCTTGGCCGAGAGGGGCGTGTACTTAACCTTCGTGGCATCGCCGAAGACGGCGGCGGCCACGGCCTTGCAGAGATCGACGTCGAGACCGGACCAGTTGCCCGCCGAATCCTGCGCGCCGAAACCGGCGAGATTCGAGCCGTTCACGCCGCACTGGACGAAGCCCTTGGCCTTCACGTCGGAAAGCGTGTCAGCCTGAGATGCCGTTGCGCCAAGCCCCAGTACGGCGGCGCCGACGAGCGCCGTCACGATTTTTTTTGCCATTTTTTACAACCTTTTTCTGTTGTCTTGTTTTATCCGCAGGCCCCTCTTCCCTCAAAGGGCACGCCTGCGGAACTCGCTACCCTCCCGGTGCGAGGTTGCTTATCTCATGCTCAAAACGACGCAGGGTCAAGGGAGGGTCGCCATTTTCCGGCCACGATTCCGATTTTGCCGCCGAATGGCGGAATTTTGGGCGGAAAAGCGTGGATTTGTGCAGTAAATCGCTCAAAAAATCACACAATCGGCCTTCACGGGCGGGTTTTCGCGTCTTTATCCTTTCGTATTGGGGTTGACCTCAGAGGTCCTCTGGCGAAAAGTCGGCGCCTCCACATTTCTCGCAATTCCCGGACCGAACCCATGAAAAACAGAGACGAAATCCTCGCCGGCGCCGGCGTGAACACCCGCCTTGCCCATGCCGGAAACGACCCGGCCGAGTTTCACGGTTTCGTCAATCCGCCGGTGGTCCACGCCTCGACCGTGCTCTTCCCGAATGCCGCGACCATGGAAAACCGCGGGCAGAAATACACCTACGGCACCCGCGGCACGCCGACGACCGATGCGCTCTGCGCGGCGATCGACGAGCTGGAAGGATCGGCCGGAACGATTCTCGTGCCCTCGGGCCTTGCCGCCGTCACCGTGCCGTTCCTCGCCTATCTTTCGGCCGGCGACCATGCGCTCATCGTCGATTCGGTCTATCACCCGACCCGCCATTTCTGCGACACGATGCTGAAGCGCCTCGGCGTGGCGGTGGAGTATTACGATCCGATGATCGGCGCGGGCATCGAGGCGCTGATCCGGCCGAACACGAAGCTAGTGCATACCGAGGCGCCGGGCTCCAACACCTTCGAGATGCAGGATATTCCGGCCATCGCCGCCGCCGCCCACAAGCACGACGCGGTCGTGACGATGGACAATACCTGGGCGACGCCGCTCTATTTCCGCCCGCTCGATTTCGGCGTGGACGTTTCCATCCATGCGGCGACGAAATATCCGGCCGGGCACTCGGACGTGCTGTTCGGCACGGTCTCGGCCAATGCCGCCCATTGGGAGCAGTTGCACGAGACCCAGATCACGCTCGGCACCTGCGCCTCGCCGGACGATGCCTACCAGGTGCTGCGCGGCCTTCGCACCATGGGCGTGCGGCTGGAGCGGCACCAGGAAAGCGCGCTGGAGCTCGCCCGCTGGCTGGAGGGCGTCGACGACGTTTCGCGCGTGCTGCATCCGGCGCTGCCGAGCTTCCCGGGCCACGAACTCTGGAAGCGCGACTTCAAGGGCGCGAGCGGCATCTTCTCCATCGTGCTGAAGGGCGGCTCGCCGGAGCGTTACAAGGCCAAGGCCCATGCCTTCCTCGATGCGCTCGGCATTTTCGGCCTCGGTTATTCCTGGGGCGGCTTCGAGTGCCTTGCCGTGCACGTGTATCTTGGCGACCGCCAGGTGGCCAAGGGGCCGGAGGAGGGGCCGGTGCTGCGGTTGCAGATCGGCCTGGAGGACGTGAAGGATATCAAGGCGGATATCGAACGCGGGCTGGCTGCGGCGCGGGCCGTTTAATAAGGTAGTTTTGACTGGATAGGGCAGGATTGCCCCTCATCCGCCTGCCGGCACCTTCTTCCTGCAAGCGGGGAGAAGGAGAGGATGTGATGCCTCGCCAATCTTGATCATAGCACTTCAGGAAACCGGTTCCGGCGAACGGGAAACCAGTGCGGCAAAGTCCCTTCTCCCCGCTTGCGGGGAGAAGGTGCCGGCAGGCGGATGAGGGGCTCTTTCACTCCGGCGTGCGATACCCGTAAAGCCAGTCGAAATCCGCCGCGAGGCTTTCCGGCTTGCGCAGCGATAGGACAATGTTGCGTGCGAGCGCGACCGGGCCGCGAGCATGATAGGCGAAGCGGTTGAACGCACCGCGGCTGCGCACGCGCGAAACACGCGCACGGCGGGTCTTCTCGAAGCCGTCGAGGGCCGCTCCGATGTCCGTGGCCGTTGCCAGCCTTTCGGCGAGCAAGGCAGCATCCTCGATCGCCATCGCCGCGCCCTGCGCCGCGAAAGGCGTCATCGCATGGGCGGCATCGCCGATCAGCACCGTTTTCCCGCCATCCGTCCATGCGCCGTCTGGGCAGCCGAAGAGCGGCCAGACGAGCGGATCCTGCGCATCCGGCAGGAGGCTGCGGATATCCGGGTGCCAGCCCTTGAAGGCATCCAGCAGGCGGCCGCGCGTTCGCGCATCGCCCTTGCGCAACCAGCCCTCGGCCGGCGCGTCCGGCTGGGCATGGATCGCGACGATGTTGAAGACGTCCGTTTCGGCGAGCGGATAGGCGACGAGATGGGCATTCGGCCCGAGGAAGGCCGCGACCGTGCGCGGATCGAGAAAGGACGGCGCGGCTTCATAGGGCACGAGGAAGCGCCAGGCGACATTGCCGGAGTAGCGGGCGGGCAGGGCGCCCGGCACCGCGCTCCGCAGGCGCGACCAGACGCCGTCCGCCGCGATCAGGACATCGGCCGGCGCGAGGGAAAGAGCGGCCTCGGCATTTGCGATATGCTCGTCGATCGTCAGCGTGCACAGCGGTTCGGCGCGAACGGCCTCTATGAGGACCTTTTGCAGCGAGGCGCGGTGGAGGACGCCATAGGGCGCGCCCCAGCGGCTCTCGGCTGCCGCGCCGGCGGGAACCGAGGCGAGGGGCGCAAGCGAGAGGCCGGAGGAGAGGAGAATATGGTCCGGCTCGGTCCAGCGGGCGCGCAGCGCATCGAGAAGGCCGAGATCGGCGAGGATGCGCGAGGCATTCGGCGAGAGCTGCAAACCGGCGCCGACCTCCGCAAGCGCGGGGGCCTGTTCGAGGACATGCGAGGCGATGCCCTTGCGGGCGAGCGCAAGGGCCGTCGTCAGGCCGGCAATGCCGGCGCCGACGATCGTTACGGATTTGACGGAAGACATGGGCGTGCCGGCCTTCCGGCCGTCACGCCGCCACCTGGTTGGTGAAGGTGCAGCCGACCGGATCGGTCTGGGTGGCCTTCAGTGCCGGGTTGTAGCGGTAGAGCGTCGAGCAGTAGGGGCAGACCTTCTCGTTGTCGTCGCCCATGTCGAGGAAGACGTGCGGATGGTCGTAGGGCACGGAAGCGCCGACGCACATGAATTCCTTCACGCCGATCTCGATCGTGCGGTGGCCGCCGTCGTTCTGGAAATGGGGAATGCTGTGCCCAGCCATGTGATGCTCCGTGGAAATGCGTCTTTTCTGGCGCGGACCATAGTCGCCTTCGGCTTAAATGTGTAGATGCAAAACCGTCGCGCCGGAGGAGAAATCCGCAGCCGCCGTTTTCCTTGCGGCCGATCGGCATTATGAGCGTGGACAGAAACGAAAGACGGACCGCGATGAACCTCGACAACCCGCCCTTTTCCCGCTTCACCCATGACGGCCTCGAGCTCGCCTTCTTCGACGAGGGCGATCCGTCCGGGTATCCGGTGCTGCTGATCCACGGCTTTGCCTCCAGCGCGAATGTCAACTGGGTGTTTCCCGGCTGGCTGAAGACGCTTGGCGATGCCGGCTACCGGGTGATCGCCATCGACAATCGCGGCCACGGCGCGAGCGACAAGCCGCACGATCCGGCGCTCTACACGCCCCCGCTGATGGCGGGCGATGCCGCGGCGCTCCTCGACCATCTCGGCATTTCCGAGGCGCATGTCTTCGGCTATTCCATGGGCGCGCGCCTCACCGCCTTCCTGGCGCTCGCCCACCCGGACCGGGTGCGCTCCGTCGTCTTCGGCGGGCTCGGCATCGGCATGGTGGAGGGCGTCGGCGATTGGGACCCCATCGCGGATGCGCTGCTGGCCCCCTCTCTCGACGTGGTGACGCATGGGCGCGGCCGCATGTTCCGCGCCTTTGCCGACCAGACGAAATCCGACCGTCAGGCGCTCGCCGCCTGCATCATGACCTCGCGCGATCTCCTGACGGTTGAGGACATGGCGCGCATCGACATGCCGGCGCTGATCGGCGTCGGCACGAAGGACGACATTGCCGGCGCGCCGGAGCCGCTCGCCGCGCTGATGCCGGATGCCCGCGCGCTCGACATCCCCGGCCGCGACCACATGCTCGCCGTCGGCGACAAGGTGTTCAAGCGCGCCGTCCTCGATTTCTATGCGGAGATCGGCGGCCGCTGAGGCTGCCGTTCACGACAACCTGCGGGCGGCCATTCCGCTTGGGCATGCTTTGCACTATATTCGGGCGGAACGACACCAAGGAGTGCGGCGATGGTCGCGACGAACGAACTGAGGGCCGGCGAGAAGCTCAAGGCCATGGATCCGATCTGGGACAGCCTGCGCGAGGAAGCGCGCGTGGCCGCCCAGGCCGAGCCGCTGCTGGCGGCCTTCCTCTATTCGACGGTGCTCAACCACCGCTCGCTCGAGGAAAGCGTGATCCACCGCGTCTGCGAGCGCCTCGATCATCCGGACCTGCAGGCCAACCTCCTGCACCAGATCTTCGACGAGATGCTCGAGGACTGGCCGGAATGGGGCAGCATCCTGCGCGTCGACATCCAGGCTGTCTACGACCGCGACCCCGCCTGCCTGCGCTTCCTCGACGCGGTGCTCTACTTCAAGGGCTTCCACGCCATCCAGACCCATCGCCTGGCGCACTGGCTGCATGAGAAGGGCCGGCGCGACCTTTCGCTCTATGTGCAGAGCCGGTCCTCCAGCGTCTTCCAGACGGACATCAACCCGGCCGCGCGCATCGGCAAGGGCTTCTTCCTCGACCATGCGACGGGCCTCGTCGTCGGCGAGACGGCGGTCATCGGCGACAATGTCTCGATCCTCCACAACGTCACGCTCGGCGGCACCGGCAAGGAGGGCGGCGACCGCCATCCGAAGATCGGCGACGGCGTGATGATCGGGGCGGGCGCAAAAATCCTCGGCAACATCCATATCGGCCGTTGCTCGCGCATCGCGGCCGGTTCCGTGGTGCTGAAGGCCGTGCCGCCGAAATCGACGGTTGCGGGCGTGCCGGCCAGGGTCATCGGCGAGGCTGGCTGCAACGAGCCGTCGCGCGCCATGGACCAGCTCCTGGCCGCCTTCGACTACGATCTGTGACCGGACCCGGATGCCCTGCGGCGCGGTTTTCATCCGTGTTGCCTGAAGGCGGCAGGGCGGGAAAAGTCTCTTTCGTGGGTTTACAGGCCAGAGGGCAGGTGCGAGAAGCGCGGCAAATCAACCGTTACGGAGACATATCGTGAAGCCGGAAGAAATCAGGAAGCTCGAGGCCTACTTCAAGCGCAATCTCAACAAGGAGATCGTCGTGAAGGCCCGCCCGCGCAAGGATGAATCCGCCGAAGTCTACCTCGCCGACGAATTCCTGGGCGTCATCTTCCGCGACGACGAGGACGGGGAACTGTCCTATAACTTCTCCATGGCGATCCTCGACATCGACCTCTGATCCGTCGGAAGTTTCGCAGTGACAAAGGCCCGGCTGCCCTTGGCGCCGGGCTTTTTCGTTTGGGGCGCTGCCGGCCCATTTCATGATCGTTTTGCGACAAAATCGCCGTTTGCGAAGCGCAATGATCATACCTATCGCGCAACATCTTGCTTTGCTTATGGAATATTGCATTGCAGCATCGATATTGACTTTTTTGTGCGCTGCATATAGTTTTCAGGCCACTCACCGGGATCCAAAGGAGACTTCGATGTTCAATTTCGACGAGGCAAGCAAGAAGAACAAGGAAGCGGTTGACACGATCGTCAAGAGCTACACGACCGTTGCCAAGGGCATGCAGGCCATCGCAACTGAAACCGCGGACTATTCCAAGAAGTCCTTCGAGGACGGCCTCGCTCACTTCGAGAAGCTCAGCGGCGTCAAGAGCGTTGAAGCCGCTCTCGAACTGCAGACCGCCTTTGTGAAGTCCTCCTACGAAGGCTTCGTCGCCGAAGCCACCAAGCTCGGCGAAATGTATGCCGATCTCGCCAAGGGCGCCTACAAGCCCTACGAGGCGCCGGTTGCCAAGGCGACCGCCGCTGCCAAGGCTGCCGTTGCAGCCTGATCGACCGGTAAAGTCTTACGCGCATAGCGTTTACGGGCCGGCTGCGGGCAACCGCGGCCGGCCTTTCCGCGTTCCGGGATTGCGCGAGGCTGACGCAGCGGAGCCAAATTTCGCTATTTCCTTCGGATGGCCGGCGATTATGATTGCAGTGCGAAGCAGGGGTCTTACAATCGTGTGTCGAGACATTAGATAACAGTTCCAGATGGCAGCCTCGGGCGAACGCACCGAAGCAAGCGACTGTAATCAAGGGAATGAACACGCATGGAAGTGAGACGGGTTCGGATGCAGGATGGCGATGAGGGCGGCGACACTCCCGGTCGCAGCACCTCGGTCATTACCCGCACGAAGCCAAAGACCAAGAAGCCGAGCCTCTACCGCGTCCTGCTGCTGAACGATGATTATACTCCCATGGAGTTCGTGATCCACATTCTGGAGCGTTTCTTCCAGAAGGACCGGGAAGCGGCCACGCGGATCATGCTGCATGTGCACAATCACGGCGTAGGCGAATGTGGCGTGTTCACCTACGAGGTTGCCGAAACCAAAGTGACACAGGTGATGGATTTCTCCCGCCAGCACCAGCACCCGCTGCAATGTGTCATGGAAAAGAAATGAGGAACGAACGTGCCAACATTTTCTGCCAGCCTTGAAAAGGCCCTCCATCAGGCACTGACCTACGCGAACGAGCGCCATCACGAATATGCGACGCTCGAACATCTCCTGCTCGCGCTGATCGACGACGCCGACGCGGCCGCCGTGATGGGCGCCTGCAACGTCAATCTCGATGTCCTGCGCAAGACCGTCACCGACTATGTCGACCATGACCTCGCAAATCTCGTGACGGGCTATGAGGAGGATTCCAAGCCGACCTCCGGCTTCCAGCGCGTCATTCAGCGCGCGGTGATCCATGTCCAGTCGTCCGGCCGCGAGGAAGTGACCGGCGCCAACGTGCTCGTCGCGATCTTCGCCGAGCGCGAGAGCCATGCCGCCTATTTCCTGCAGGAGCAGGAGATGACGCGCTACGACGCCGTCAATTTCATCTCGCACGGCATCGGCAAGCGGCCCGGCTCCACCGAGCAGCGGACGGTCCGCGGCAGCGAGGAGGCCGACAGCGAGCCGAAGCAGCAGCGGGGCGGCAACGAGCAGGAGGAGTCCGCCAAGAAGCAGGACGCCCTCACGGCCTATTGCGTGAACCTCAACGAGAAGGCGAAGAACGGCAAGATCGACCCGCTGATCGGCCGTCATGCCGAGGTCAACCGCACGATCCAGGTGCTCTGCCGCCGCTCCAAGAACAACCCGCTCTATGTGGGCGATCCCGGCGTCGGCAAGACGGCCATCGCCGAGGGCCTCGCCAAGCGCATCGTCGAGGGCAAGGTGCCGGAAGCGCTGGCCGATGCGACGATCTTCTCGCTCGACATGGGCACGCTGCTTGCCGGCACGCGCTATCGCGGCGACTTCGAGGAACGCCTGAAGCAGGTCGTCAAGGAACTCGAAGAGTATCCGGGCGCCGTGCTGTTCATCGACGAGATCCACACGGTCATCGGCGCTGGGGCGACTTCCGGCGGCGCGATGGACGCGTCGAACCTCCTGAAGCCGGCGCTCTCCTCCGGCGCGATCCGCTGCATCGGCTCGACGACCTACAAGGAATACCGCCAGTTCTTCGAGAAGGACCGGGCGCTCGTGCGCCGCTTCCAGAAGATCGACGTGAACGAGCCGACCATCGACGACACGATCGAGATCATGAAGGGCCTCAAGCCCTATTTCGAGGAATATCACAAGCTTCGCTATTCCAACGAGGCGATCAAGACGGCCGTCGAGCTTTCGGCGCGCTACATCAACGACCGCAAGCTGCCGGACAAGGCGATCGACGTGATCGACGAGACCGGCGCAGCCCAGATGCTGCTGCCCGCCGGAAAACGCCGCAAGCTGATCACCGAGAAGGAGATCGAGGCGACGATCGCCACCATGGCCCGCATTCCGCCGAAGACCGTCTCGAAGGACGACGAGCAGGTGCTCGCCAATCTCGAGAAGGAGCTGCGCTCGGTCGTCTACGGCCAGGACCTCGCCATCGAGGCGTTGGCCTCGGCAATCAAGCTGTCGCGTGCCGGCCTTCGCGAACCGAACAAGCCAATCGGCTGCTACCTGTTCTCCGGCCCCACGGGCGTCGGCAAGACGGAAGTCGCCAAGCAGCTTGCAAGCTCGCTCGGCGTCGAGTTGCTGCGCTTCGACATGTCGGAATACATGGAGCGGCACACGGTCTCGCGCCTGCTCGGGGCACCTCCCGGCTATGTCGGCTTCGACCAGGGTGGCCTTTTGACCGACGGCGTCGACCAGCATCCGCATTGCGTGCTGCTGCTCGACGAGATCGAGAAGGCGCATCCGGACCTCTACAACATCCTGTTGCAGGTCATGGACCACGGCTCGCTGACCGACCATAACGGCAAGAAGATCGACTTCCGCAACGTCATCCTGATCATGACGACCAATGCGGGCGCATCGGACATGGCCAAGGCCGCCATCGGCTTCGGTTCGTCCAAGCGCGAGGGCGAGGACATGGAGGCGATCAACCGCCTGTTCACGCCGGAATTCCGCAACCGCCTCGATGCGATCATCCCGTTCGGCTCGCTGCCGACGCCGGTCATCCATCAGGTCGTGCAGAAGTTCGTCATGCAACTGGAAACCCAGCTTGCCGAGCGCAACGTCACCTTCGACCTTCAGTCCGAGGCGATCGCCTGGCTGGCAGAGAAGGGTTACGACGAGAAGATGGGCGCTCGTCCGCTGGCTCGCGTCATCCAGGAGAACATCAAGAAGAAGCTCGCCGACGAAATCCTCTTCGGCAAGCTCAAGAAGGGCGGCGTCGTCCGCGTCTCCGTCGGCATCAAGGAAGACGGCTCGAAGGGCCTGATCCTCGACGCCGTGCCGGAGACCGCGCCGATCAAGCCGAAGGCCGAGATCGAGGAGGCCGCCGCCAAGAAGGCAAAGCCGCGCAAGGCGAAGGAAACCGTCGCCGCCGAGGCAGCGCCGGCCAAGGCGCGCTCGCCGAAGAAGGCGGCAGAGGCCAAGGCCACGGAGCCAAAGGACGAGCCGCCGCGCAAGTCCGGTACGGTTCCGAAGGTGCCGCGCAAGAAATAACGGCTTTACAAATCGTACCGGCCGGGCAGGAAACTGCCCGGCTTTCTTTTTGCAGCAAGAGATTCGAATGACCGCCGGGGCAGAACCTCAATCCCAGATGCACTGGTTCCTTCTCGGCATGCGCGGCCTTTTCAGCCTGCCGGCCATCATCCTGATGCTCTCCTTCGTCGGCTTCGCCGCCTTCACGGCGGAGGCGAAGGTCCCGGTCGGGCAGGTGATGTTTATGACGGGCATCATCTGGGCGCTGCCGGCCAAGGTCATCCTCGTCGGCTCCATGCTGTCCGGCGCGCATATCGCGACGGCCTTCATCGCCGTCACGCTCTCCTCTGTGCGGATGATGCCGATGGTGGCTTCGCTGGTGCCGGAGATCCGCACCAGCCGCACACCGACCTGGCTTCTGCTGCTCGTTTCCCATTTCGTCGCCATCACGGCCTGGGTCTTTGCGATGGAGAGGGTGCGCGACGTGCCGCGCGCCGGCCGGCTCGCCTTCTTCGCCGGCTTCGGCATAACGCTGACCACGACCAATATCGTGCTCGTCGGCCTCGTCTATGGCGCCGTGTCGGAATTTCCTCCGCTCGTCTCCGGCTGCCTGTTCTTCCTGACGCCGGTTTATTTCCTCACCTCGATCTGGATTTCCGCGCGCCATCGCGTGATCTACTGGGCGCTCGGCATCGGCCTTGCGCTCGGCTGGCTCTTCGCGGTGATTGCGCCGGAATATGACATCCTGCTTGCCGGCATCGTCGGCGGCACGCTGGCATGGTGGGGCGAGCGCATGCTGCGCCGGCGGGAGGCGGTCCGATGAGTTTCGAGGGATATTGGCCCTATGTCTACATCGCCGTCGCCGGCTGGCTCGCGACCGATTTCTGGCGCTGGGCCGGTGTTCTCGTCGGCAATCGCATCGACGAGCGTTCGGAGCTTTTGAACTGGGTGCGGGCGGTGGCGACGGCGCTGGTGGCGGCCGTCATCGCCAAGATGATCTTCTTTCCGACCGGCACGCTCACGAACTCGCCGCTCTGGCTGCGGCTGGGCGCGGTGGCCTTCGGTGCGGCCGCATTCTTCTTCGGCGGCCGCTTCCGGCAGATCCTCGGCATTGCCGCGGCCATGGCCTTCCTAGCCGCGGGGCTTGCACTTCTCGGCGCCTGACGGCGCGGGCGGTCACGTCAGCGCATTGCGCAGCTTTTCCGCATTGGCGGCCAGCACGCCCTGGTCTTCCATCGTGCCGGAATGGGGCTTGAGCGGCAGGCCCTCGATGCGCGGGATGACATGGAAATGCAGGTGATAGACGGTCTGGCCGGCGGCCGGCTCGTTGAACTGGATGACCGTCACACCGTCCGCCTCGAATGCCTCCTTTACGGCGACCGCCACCTTCTGCACCACCGGCATGAGGCGGGCGAGGGTCTGCGGGTCCGCATCGAGGATGTTGCGCGAGGGCGTCTTCGGGATGACGAGGGTGTGGCCGTTGGCCTGCGGCATGACATCCATGAAGGCGACGGCATGCTCGTCCTCGTAGACGCGGTGCGAGGGAATCTCGCCGCGCAGGATCTTCGCGAAGATATTGTTGGGGTCGTAGGCGGTCATGCTTGTCTCCCGGTCAGGTCAGTCGGTGTCGTCGTGGTTTTCGCCACGGCGGAAGGGGCCGTGTTCGGCAAGATAGTCGCCCATCATCTCGACATCCTGCCGCTCGCGTTCGAGATAGTCGGCAACGGCGCGGCGAAGGCCGGCATGGGCGATGTAATGGGCCGAATGGGTGGTGACGGGCAGGTAGCCGCGCGCCAGCTTGTGCGCGCCCTGCGCCCCGGCCTCGACGCGCGTGAGCCGCTTCTCGATCGCGAAGTCGATGGCCTGGTGGTAGCAGACCTCGAAATGCAGGAAGGGATGATCCTCGATGCAGCCCCAGTGGCGGCCATAGAGCGTTTCGCCGCCGATGAAGTTGATCGCGCCGGCGATGTAGCGGCCCTCGCGCCGTGCCATGACGAGGAGGATGTCGTCCGCCATGCGCTCGCCGATCAGGCTGTAGAAGCGGCGGTTGAGATAGGGCCGGCCCCATTTGCGGCTGCCGGTATCCATGTAGAAGGCGAAGAACTGGTCCCAGATATCTTCGGTCAGGTCGCTGCCGGTCAGCCAGTCGATCTCGATGCCGTGCTCCAGCGCCGCTCGGCGCTCCTTCTTCAGCGCCTTGCGCTTGCGGGAGGCGAGCGTTTCGAGGAAATCCTCATAGGCGCCGTAGCCGGCATTGATGAAATGGAACTGCTGGTCGGTGCGGTGCAGATAGCCGGCGGCCTCGAAGACCGGCATTTCCGTCTCCGGCACGAAGGTCGCATGGGCGGAGGAGGCCCCATGCCGCCGGGTCAGTTCCTTCAGGCCTTCGGCAAGTGCGGCCTGCGTTTCCACGACGGGTTCGCCCGTGCGGTGAAGCAGGCGGGGACCGGTTGCGGGCGTGAAGGGAATGGCGGCCTGGAGCTTCGGATAGTAGCGTCCGCCGGCGCGTTCGAAGGCGTCGGCCCAGCCGTGGTCGAAAACATATTCGCCCTGGCTGTGGCTCTTGAGATAGACGGGCAGGGCGCCGCGCAGCGCGCCGTCCTCGCCTTCCAGCAGCAGGTGCTGGCCAAGCCAGCCGGTTTCGGCGACGGCGCAGCCCGATTCTTCCAGCGAAGACAGGAAGGCATGGCTGACGAAGGGATTGTAGGGTGCGCGCGCATCGCCCCTGGAGGCGCCGGCAAGCCGCCCCCAGGCCTCCACCGGGATATCGGCGAAGCTCGTTTCGATACGGATGCGCACCGCCTCCGTCATGTCAGGCGGTCAGCGGCTCGCGCGGATCGAAGCCCTCGAAGGTCATCTGGTCCGCGTTGTTGGCCGTGATCGTGCGCGCTTCGTCGTCGTGCACGGTCCAGGTGATGATCTTCACGCCGAGGTCGCGCTGGCGGCTGATGAAGGCGTTCGGCAGGTGGCCGTAGTAATAGGAGATGAAGTCGAGTCCGAGCTGCATTGCCTCCTCGTGCACGGCGAAATTCTCCGGGCGCTGGCCTTCCGCCGTCAGGCCGACGGGCCGGTTGGTGCCGATAGCCTTGAGGTCCTGCAGCAGCCATTGGTCGAAGCTCATCAGGGCGATGGGGCCTTCGTAGTCCTCGATGGCATCGAGCACGGCCATGGCGAAGCCGTCGTCGTCGCCCTTGCGGCCCTTCAGCTCCAGCACGATGGGCACGCGGCCCTTGACCAGGTCGAGGAGCTGGCGGAGCGTCGGAATGCGGTCCGCCGTGCCGCCGATGGTCAGCAGGCCGAGCTCGGCGGCGGTGCGCTGGCGCACGTCGCCGTCGATGCCGCAGAGGCGCTTGAGGTTGTCGTCATGGAAGACGACTGGAATGGCATCGGCCGAATATTGCAGGTCGCATTCGATGGAAAAGCCGGCATCGGCGGCGCGGGCGAAGGCCGAGAGCGTGTTTTCCCAGACGTTCCGGTTGAGATCGTGATAGCCGCGATGGGCGATGGGCCGTTCGGTCAGCCAGTTGAACTTGGACATCAGGCGATTTCCATGATCGCGTCGATCTCGACGGCGGCGTTGAGGGGGAGGGAGGCCATGCCGACGGCGGCGCGGGCATGCTTGCCGGCATCGCCGAGCGCGCCGACGAGGAAATTCGATGCGCCGTTGATGACGAGGTGCTGCTCGACGAAATCGGGCGCGGAGGCGACGAAGCCGTTGATCTTGACGATGCGCCTGATGCGCGAGAGATCGCCGAGCGCGGCCTTGGCCTGGGCGAGGAGGCCGAGGGCGCACAGTTCCGCCGCCTTCTGGCCGGCCGGGACGTCGACATTCCTGCCGAGATGGCCGGTATAGGCGAGCTTGCCGTCCAGCATCGGCAACTGGCCGGAAATGTGGAGCATATTGCCGCTGATGACGAAGGGCACGTAGTTGGCCGCGGGCGCCGCCGCAACGGGGATGTCGTAGCCCAGTTCCTTGACGCGGTTTTCGATTTCAGCGGACATTGCGGTCTCCGTTCCGGGCTCTTGAGGGGCGTTGCGGCGGGGTATGCCGCACTGTGGGAAATGAATATGGCAAGGCGTGGATATTGCCTCGCTTTTGCCGGAAGAGTTCTTATAACATCGCCGTCGGTTTCAACAGGAGGAAACGGATGTTTCGTTCAGCCTTTGTCGCGGCGCTCACAGCCGGGGCATGCTTCGCCGGCAGCGGCATTACCGACGCCCTTGCCAATCCGGCGAGCGGGCTTGCGCCGCATCGCGCCGTCTACGACCTCCAGCTCAAGGATGCGACCGAGCGTTCGGGCATCGCCGGCATGTATGGCCGCATGGTCTACGAGTTCAACGGCAGCCCGTGCGACGGCTATACGGTAAGCTTCCGCTTCGTCACGCAGGTCAATACCGGCGACGAGACGCGGCTCACCGACCAGCAGACGACCACCTACGAGGACCTGAAGAACGGCAGCTTCCGCTTCCTCACCCGCTCCTTCACCGACGAGAAGCTGGACAAGGAAGTGCGCGGCACGGCGCGCGAGGACAAGAAGGGCGTCAGCGTCGACCTGACCGCACCGGACGCGAGAAAACTGGAGCTCGCCGCCAGCCGCTTTCCGACCGAGCACATGGTGGAGGTGATCGCCCATGCGAGGAAAGGCGAGCACTTCTTCGAATCGCGCATCTACGACGGTTCGGATTCGGGCGACAAGACGCTGATGACCACCTCCGTCGTCGGCAAGAAGGAAATGCCGAAGGCCGGCGACCCGGATGCCGACAAGGCGGGCGTCTTCGCCAAGCAGGCTTTCTGGCCGGTCTCCATCGCCTATTACAACGACACCAGCGAGGGCGATGCGCTGCCGGTCTACCGCATGTCCTTCAAGCTCTACGAGAACGGCATCACGCGCGACCTCACCATGGATTACGGCGAGTTCTCGCTGACCGGCAAGCTCGCAAAGCTGGAGCTGTTCAAGCAGCAAGAGTGCAAGTAGGGGCGTTCAACGTCCTGGCTTGCCCCGCGAACGGGCATTGTTTGAGGAAACCGGCGCGGCATAGCCCCTTCTCCACGCAGCCAAGGAGAAGGTGGCCGGCAGGCCGGATGAGGGGCAAAATGGGCGCGCCAAACGCATTTTTCCCCCATTGCCCTTGATTTGCCGGGAAACTGCGGTTAAAGGGCCGCTCATTCCACACGTGAGGCATGGGATCGTCCGGGAGAAATCCGGGCCTTTCCGCCCGGTGGCATTTCCGAAGGAAGTGCTGTTCGCCTTGCGGAGGTTCAACCGGAAAAGGATAACTAGGCATGGCATTGCCCGATTTCTCTATGCGCCAGCTTCTGGAAGCCGGCGTTCACTTCGGCCACCAGACCCACCGCTGGAACCCGAAGATGAAGCCGTACATCTTCGGCGACCGCAACAACGTTCACATCATCGACCTGGCACAGACCGTTCCGCTGCTGTCGCGCGCCCTTCAGGTCGTGTCCGACACGGTAGCCGGCGGCGGCCGCGTTCTCTTCGTCGGCACGAAGCGCCAGGCATCCGAGATCATCGCCGATGCTGCCAAGCGTTCGGCCCAGTACTACGTCAACTCCCGCTGGCTCGGCGGCATGCTGACGAACTGGAAGACGATCTCCAACTCGATCCAGCGCCTGCGCAAGCTCGACGAGATCCTGTCCTCGGAAGGCTCCGGCTATTCCAAGAAGGAACGCCTGACCCTCGAGCGCGAGCGCGAGAAGCTTGAAAAGGCTCTCGGCGGTATCCGCGACATGGGCGGCACCCCGGACCTGATGTTCATCATCGACACCAACAAGGAATCGATCGCGATCCAGGAAGCCAAGCGTCTCGGCATCCCGGTCGTCGCCATCATCGACTCGAACTGCGACCCGGACCCGATCGACTTCCCGATCCCCGGCAACGACGACGCCTCGCGCGCCATCGCCCTCTACTGCGACCTGATCGCCCGCGCTGCCATCGACGGCATCGCTCGCCAGCAGGGCGCTTCGGGCCGTGACCTCGGCGCCTCCGCCGAAGCTCCGGTCGAGCCGGCTCTCGAAGCCGAAGCTTAAGGCCAAGGGCGGAGCGAAGCCTTTCGCTCCCGCTTTCCTGTTCGACCGAGGCCAGAGAGACGATCCCTGGCCTCGGCCTGTTTGAAGGGCCTGTCCGCACCGATCCATCGGGTCGCGGTCACGCGGCAGGCCGGCGGTGATCTTCATCACCCTGTCATATTTCCGGGTACATTCGTTCCCAAAACCTTGAGTTCGCCGAGGTTTTCCGGCGACACGCAACAAGAACCGACAAGAGGCTCACAATGGCTGAAATCACCGCTGCACTGGTGAAGGAACTGCGCGAAAAGTCCGGCGCAGGCATGATGGACTGCAAGAAGGCGCTGGCTGAGAACAACGGCGACATCGAAGCGGCAATCGACTGGCTGCGCGCCAAGGGCATCGCCAAGGCCGACAAGAAGTCGGGCCGCACGGCTGCCGAAGGCCTCATCGGCGTTGCAAGCGCCGGCACCAAGGCCGTCGTCGTCGAAGTCAACTCCGAGACCGACTTCGTCGCCCGCAACGATGCCTTCCAGGGCATGGTTCGCGGCGTTGCCGACGTTGCGCTCGGCACCGACGGTACCGTCGAAGCCGTTGGCGCCGCCATCTACCCGGCAACCGGCAAGTCGGTTACCGACACCATCAAGGACGCCGTCGCCACCATCGGCGAGAACATGAACCTGCGCCGCTCGGCTGCCCTGTCGGTCGAAGACGGCGTCGTCGCGACCTACATCCACAATGCCGCCGCTGACGGCCTCGGCAAGCTCGGCGTTCTCGTCGCGCTGAAGTCGACCGGCGACAAGGAAGCCCTGAACGCCATCGGCCGCCAGGTCGCCATGCACATTGCTGCAACGGCTCCGCTCGCCATCCGCGCCGAGGAAGTCGATGCCGCCGTTGCCGAACGCGAACGCAACGTCTTCATCGAGCAGTCCCGCGCTTCCGGCAAGCCGGACAACATCATCGAGAAGATGGTCGAAGGCCGCATGCGCAAGTTCTTCGAGGAAGTCGCGCTGCTGTCGCAGGCCTTCGTCATGAACCCCGACCTCACGGTCGGCGCTGCCGTCAAGGAAGCTGAAAAGACCGTCGGCGCGCCGATCGAAGTCACGGGCATGGCCCGCCTCCTGCTCGGCGAAGGCGTCGAGAAGGAAGAGTCGGACTTCGCCGCCGAAGTCGCAGCAGCCGCCAAGGGCTGATTTCCTTAATCCCGTTTGGGAAAAGGTGAGGGCGCCGCGTGACAACGCGGCGCCCTTCGTGTATCCGGCTTGCCGAAATGCCTGCCCCGAAATTTCTCTGCGGCCAAGGCTGCCCTGCGCGGACCCTTCCCCGGTTTCCGCCCGGCGGCCGGATCGGGCGAGCAGGCGCACGAGTTCAGGAGCGACAATGACTGCCAAGCCAATCTACAAACGTGTTCTGCTGAAAGCCTCCGGCGAGGCGCTGATGGGATCGCAGGGCTTCGGCATCGACGTCGCCGTCGCCGACCGCATCGCCTCCGACATCGCCGAGGCCCGCGCCCTCGGCGTCGAAGTCGGCGTCGTCGTCGGCGGGGGCAATATCTTCCGCGGCGTTGCCGTTGCTTCCAAGGGCGGCGACCGCGTCACCGGCGACCACATGGGCATGCTGGCGACCGTCATCAACGCGCTGGCGCTGGCGACCTCTCTGCGCAAGCTCGACATCGACACCGTCGTCCTCTCGGCCATCGCCATGCCGGAGATCTGCGAGAGCTTCTCGCAGCGCGCGACGCTCCATCACCTCTCGCTCGGCCGCGTGGTGATCTTCGCCGGCGGCACGGGCAACCCGTTCTTCACGACCGACTCGGCCGCCGCGCTCCGCGCCGCCGAAATGGGCGCCGAGGCGATCTTCAAGGGCACGCAGGTCGACGGCATCTATTCCGCCGACCCGAAGAAGGACCCGACCGCCACCCGCTTCGACCGCCTGACGCACAGCGAAGTGCTGGAAAAGGGCCTTGCCGTCATGGACGTCGCCGCCGTCGCGCTGGCGCGCGAGAATTCCATTCCGATCATCGTGTTCTCCATCCATGAAAAGGGCGGATTTGCCGAAATATTGACCGGCGGCGGACGCGGTACCATCGTAACCGACAACTGATTCTGGAAGCGTGCACGCCCATGGCGTGCAGCCACGACTGAAAACGGGAGTATTCCGATGAGTGAAGGTATCGACCTTAAAGAGCTGAAGCGCCGCATGGACGGTGCGATCAGCGCGTTCAAGAACGACATCGCATCGCTGCGCACCGGCCGCGCCTCGGCCAACGTGCTCGACCCGGTGCAGGTCGAGGCCTACGGTTCGCGCGTGCCGCTGAACCAGGTCGCCAACATTTCCGTTCCCGAGCCCCGCATGTTGTCGGTTTCCGTCTGGGACAAGGGCATGGTCGGCGCCGTCGAGCGTGGCATCCGCGAATCCAATCTCGGCCTCAATCCGATCATCGACGGCCAGAACCTGCGCATTCCGCTGCCGGAACTGAACGAAGAGCGCCGCAAGTCGCTCGTCAAGGTCGCGCATGACTATGCCGAGAAGGCCAAGGTCGCGATCCGTCACGTCCGCCGCGACGGCATGGACGACCTCAAGAAAGCCGAAAAGGATGGCGATATCGGCCAGGATATGAGCCGCAGCCAGTCGGAAAAGGTGCAGAAGATGACGGACGAGGTGATTTTGGACGTCGATCGCTTGCTTGCCGAGAAGGAAAAGGAAATCATGCAGGTATAAGGCCGCCGGCCACCTGCATTCGTTCTTTTCACCGGATTGCCCATGAACCAGCTTTCGCCCAGCACCGTACCGGCACACGTCGCCATCATCATGGATGGCAACGGACGCTGGGCGAATGCGCGCGGCCTGCCGCGCGCCATGGGGCACCGCAAGGGCGTGGAAGCCGTGCGCGAGGCCGTGAAGACGGCTGCCGAATGCGGCATTTCCTATCTCACGCTCTTCGCCTTCTCCTCGGAGAACTGGAGCCGTCCGCAAAGCGAGGTCTCCGACCTCATGGGGCTGCTGAAGACCTTCATCCGGCGTGACCTTGCCACCCTGCACAAGCAGAATGTGCGCATCCGCGTCATCGGCGACCGGACGAACCTTTCGGGCGATATCCTGCCGCTTCTCCTGGAGGCGGAGGAGACCACGCGCGCCAATACCGGCATCACGCTGGTGATCGCCTTCAACTACGGTGCGCGCGACGAGATTGCCCGCGCCGTGCAGCGCCTTGCCGGCGAGGTCGCGGCCGGCCGGCTCGATGCGGTGGCGATCACGCCCGAGCGCATCGGCGCCACCCTCGATACCGCCGGCATTCCTGACCCCGACCTTGTCATCCGCACCAGCGGGGAGGAGCGGCTGTCGAATTTCCTGCTCTGGCAGGCCGCCTATGCCGAGCTCATGTTCGTTCCCGAATTCTGGCCCGATTTTTCGCGCGAGACCTTCATCGCCGCGCTTTCCCGCTATGCCATGCGGGAGCGCCGGTTCGGCGGGCTCCAGCCTGCCGCCACCCTTGCAACAGGTTCGTGATGCAGAGTGAACTGCGCCTGCGCATCCTTTCCGGCATCGTCCTTGCCATCGTCGTGCTCGCTGCAACCTGGCTCGGTGGGCTTGCCTTCCGCGTGCTGGCGGCCGCCATTGGGCTTCTCGTCTACTACGAATGGTCGACGATGACGCGGCTCGCCGAAAAGGATTTCCGCGCCAACGCCTTCGGCTGGCTCTCCGTCGCGCTGGTCGCAGCGCTCGTCGTCTTCGCCTTCGATGAGCTGGCGCTGCCGGTGCTTCTAGGGGCGGCTGTGCTCGCGATCGTCTATGCGCTGGCAAGCCAGGGAAGCAACTGGCTCGCGGGCGGCGTCGCCTATTCCGGCCTTACGGTGATCTCTCTCGCCGCGATCCGCGGCGATACCGCGCACGGCTTTGCGGCGATGCTCTTCATCTTCGCCGTCGTGTGGGCGACGGATATCCTTGCCTATTTCGTCGGCCGGGCCATCGGCGGGCCGAAGCTCGCGCCATCGATCTCACCGGGCAAGACCTGGTCGGGCGCCATCGGCGGGGCGATTTCGGCTGTGATCGCCGGCACGTTGCTGCATATGGCCTTCTTCTCGCTGGACGGGCTCTGGGTGCCGGTCATCGCGCTGGTGCTTTCGGTCTTCAGCCAGATCGGCGACCTCTTCGAATCCTTCATCAAGCGCCGCTTCGGCGTGAAGGACTCGAGCCGCCTCATTCCGGGACATGGCGGTGTCATGGACCGGGTCGACGGCCTTGTTTTCGCCTGCTTCGCCGCGTTCCTCATTGCGCTCGGCGATGCCATCGTTTCGAGCGCCGCGAACACGCCGGCGGGCGTCATTCTTTTCGGCCCGTGACGGCCAGGGACTTGGGACTGGAACAATGGAAATGCTGGCTGGCTCCCTTGGTTTCTTGACGGGCTATATCGTTCCGTTCCTGCTCGTGCTGACGCTGATCGTCTTCGTGCACGAGATGGGGCACTATCTTGCCGGCCGCTGGTCGGGCATCGGCATCACCGCCTTTTCCGTGGGCTTCGGGCCGGAGCTCCTCGGCTTCACCGACCGGCACGGCACACGCTGGAAGCTCTCTGCCATTCCGCTCGGCGGCTATGTGAAGTTCCTCGGCGACGACGATCCGGCATCGATTCCCGATTACAAGTCCGTCGCCGGCTTGCCGGAGGAGGTGCGCAAGCGCACCTTCCTCGGCGCGGCCCTGTGGAAAAGGGCGGTAACCGTCGCCGCCGGCCCGATCGCCAATTTCGTCCTCGCCATCGCCATCTTTGCGGTGATGTTCGCCATCTACGGCCGCCAGGTCGCCGACCCGGTCGTCGCGGAAGTCCGTCCCGACAGCGCGGCGGCGGAGGCGGGCGTGCAGCCCGGCGACCTTCTCGTTGCGCTGGACGGAATGCCGGTCACCACCTTCGATGACGTCCGTCGCTATGTCAGCGTGCGTCCCGAGCTGAAGATCACCGTCACTGTGCGCCGGGCCGGCGCGGATATCGACCTTCCGATGGTGCCCAAGCGCACCGAGATCACCGACCAGTTCGGCAACAAGGTCGAGCTGGGCCTGATCGGCATCGTCACCAACCAGGAAGCCGGCAATTTCCGGATCGTGGAGTACGGGCCGATCGAGGCGGTCGGGCAGGGCGTCGTGCAGAGCTGGCATATCGTGACGGGTACGTTCGACTACATCTCGAACCTCGTGACGGGGCGCATGAAGGCCGATCAGCTCGGCGGGCCGATCCGCGTGGCGCAGGCTTCCGGCCAGATGGCGACGCTCGGTGTTGCCGCATTGCTGCAGCTTGCCGCGGTCCTCTCTGTTTCCATTGGACTTTTGAACCTGATGCCCGTGCCGGTACTTGATGGCGGCCATCTGATGTTCTATGCGGTGGAAGCTGTCCGAGGCAGGCCTGTCGGCCCCGGGGCGCAGGAGATCGCATTCCGCATCGGCATGGCGCTGGTGCTTATGCTGATGGTCTTTGCGACCTGGAACGACATATCCATGCTGCTCGGCTGAGGAGCCGGCGCCGCCGTACGGGACTGGAATCAAGGGGAGCCGCATCGTAGAGGCAGTCGCGCTAACGGTCTGTTTACCGTGTTCAAAAGCATTTAGTGGCCTTCGGGCCACGGTTTGAATTGAAGTAAACAGAAATTAACGCGTGACCTTGCTTGTATGGCAAAAGCGGTTAAAACGGCAAACGTGTCCGGAATCGGGCATGCCTGCCGGGCGATAAAACGAAGGTAAGTTGTGAAGATGAAAGCTGGTTCAAACTTCTTGAACGCCGTGTCTGCCGTTGCACTGTCGGCGAGTCTGGTTGTCACGGGCGGCTCTGTTGCCACGCTGGTTTCTGCCACTGCTGCCCAGGCGGCCGTCGTCCGGAACATTCAGGTCCAGGGTGCCGATCGCGTCAGCGCCGAGACGGTCAAGGCAAACCTTGCGATCAAGCCCGGCAAGGCCTTCTCCAATGCCGACATCGACGACTCGGTGCGCCGCCTCTATGCGACCGGCTACTTCTCGGATGTTCGGATCTCGGTTTCCGGCGGCACGCTCGTCGTGGTCGTCAACGAGAACCAGCTGATCAACGAAGTCGTCATCAACGGCAACCGCAAGATCAAGGACGACAAGCTGCAGGGCGTCATCCGCTCGCGCTCGCTCGGCCCGTACAACGAGACGACGATCGAAGCCGACAAGCAGGCGATCCGCGATGCCTATGCCGCGATCGGTCGCAGCGATGCCACCGTTACGACGCAGACCTATCCGCTCGGCAATGGCCGCGTGAACCTTGCCTTCGTCGTCGACGAAGGCGATCGCACGAAGATCTCGCAAATCAATTTCGTCGGCAATCAGGCCTACAGCAATGGCCGCCTGCGTTCCGTCATCCTGACCAAGAAGTCGAACTTCCTGTCGTTCCTGACCCGCAAGGACGTCTACAGTCAGGAGAAGCTGCGCGCCGACGAAGAGGCGCTGCGCCAGTTCTACTTCAACAACGGCTATGCCGACTTCCGTGTCGTTTCCTCGGAAGCCGTTCTCGATGAAGCGTCGAACGAATATGTCGTGACCTTCACGGTCGAGGAAGGTCAGCGCTATAACTTCGGTGACGTGAACGTCGAATCGACGGTCGAAGGCCTCGACTCCGACGAGCTGAAGGGTCTCATCGAATCCCGTCCGGGCAAGGTCTACCGCGCCAAGGACGTCCAGGACACGATGTCCGAAATTTCGCAGCGCGTCGCCGCGAAGGGCTACCCGTTCGCCCGCGTCACGCCGCGCGGCAACCGCGACCTCGGCAACGGCACGATCGCCGTCGACTATCTCGTCGACCAGGGCGAGCGCGCCTATGTCGAGCGCATCGAGATCCGCGGCAACACCCGCACGCGCGACTACGTCATCCGCCGCGAGTTCGATATCGGTGAAGGCGACGCCTTCAACCAGGAAGTCGTCACGCGCGCCAAGCGTCGCCTCGAGGCTCTCGGTTACTTCTCCTCCGTCAACGTCACCACGGCGCCCGGCAGCGAAGCTGACCGCGTCGTTCTGATCGTCGATGTTCAGGACCAGTCGACCGGTTCGTTCGGCATCGGCGCCGGTTACGAGACTGGCAACGACGGCGGCTTCAAGCTCGAAGCCTCCATCGAGGAGAAGAACTTCCTCGGCCGCGGCCAGTATATTCGTATTGCCGCTGGCGGCGGTGCGCATTCGCGTGACTACAGCCTGTCCTTCACCGAGCCGTATTTCCTCGGTTATCGCCTTGCTGCGGGCTTCGACATCTTCAAGAATGAAGACAAGAGCGAAGATTTTTATGATCTGGATTCGCAGGGGTTCACCCTTCGCGTAACGGCTCCGATCACCGAAGATCTGTCGACAACGTTCAAGTACAACTATACAAAGCTGGATTACAGCTCGACCTTGACGCCGCGTGACAACAGGCTTTCGAACCATTATTGGGATCTTGTCCAAGATGGTCCCTGGGTTCGTTCCTCGATTTCGCATACTTTGACCTTCGATACGATCGACGATCGCACGTTGCCGCGCGACGGTATCTTTGCGCAGGTTACGCAGGAATTTGCGGGCCTCGGCGGGGACTCGGAGTTTTACAAGATTTCGGGTAAGGCGCGGTATTTCCATACCTTGTTGGAAGATGCGGACGTAATCGGCTCGCTCTCCGTTAGTGGTGGCCATATGTGGGGCTTTGGCGACACGAAGGTCTACGATCAGTTCACATTGTCGGCAGGCGACGTTCGCGGCTTCGAATCCGGCGGTATCGGGCCGAGGGCAAGGCAGACGACGGGTACGGGGGACAGGGATTCGATTGGCGGTACGACCTATTTCACGGTCTCTGCGGAAGCCTCGTTCCCGTTGCCGCTGGTTCCGCGTGACGCTGGTTTCCGTGGTGCAGTCTTTGCAGACGCCGGCACGCTTTATGGTAGCGACGTGAAGACAAGCGGCGATGATGTCTGGGGCACCAGCATGAGCCTTCGCGCTTCTGTCGGCGCCAGCATCATCTGGGCTTCGCCGTTCGGTCCGCTGCGTTTCGACTATGCGGTTCCGATCAAGAAGGAAGAGTTCGACGAGGTCCAGCGCTTCAAGTTCGGCATCGCGACCCAGTTCTGACGTATCGCGTCCAGAACCGTGAGACCATGAACGTTCTGGAGTGCCACGATGGAGCATAACTGGTTCTTTCCGCCCCATGACGGCATTCGTCTGGGAGACCTGGCGGTAACGCTTGGGGCGGAGTTGGCCGATTCTGCGCATGCCGACCGTGTCGTGCGCAGCGTATCGCCTGTTGCCCGGGCGAAGGACGGCGACCTCTGCTATATTCTTTCCCGCAAGATGCGCGCCGAACTGGAGACAAGCGAGGCGACGGCGATCCTTTGCGATCGCGCGCTGGTGTCGCTGATACCGGCGCATATTGCCGTCCTGGTTTCTGCGCGCCCGCATACCGCCTTCGCCATTGCCGGTGAGCTGCTGCATCCGGTCGCCATGCGTCCGGAGGCGATGACCTCGGCTGCAAGCGGCGTTGCCGCCGGTGCCTATGTCGATCCGACGGCGCGGCTTGAAGCCGATGTGACGGTCGAGCCCATGGCGGTGATCGGCAAGGGGGCGGAGATTGGCGAGGGCACGCAGATCGGACCGGGGGCCATCATCGGGCCGGGCGTCAGGATCGGCCGCAACTGTACGATTGCCGCCGGCGCGACGCTCCAGTGCGCGCTCGTCGGCAACAATGTCATCATCCATCCGGGCGCCCGCATCGGCCAAGACGGCTTCGGCTACGCGCCGGGCCTCAAGCCGGGCATGATCAAGATCGTTCAGATCGGCCGAGTCATCATCCAGGACCATGTCGAGATCGGCGCGAACACGACGATCGACCGCGGCACGATGGACGATACGGTGATCGGCGAGGGCACCAAGATCGACAACCAGGTCCAGGTCGGCCACAATGTGCGCATCGGCCGGCATTGCGGCATCGTCAGCAAGGTCGGCATCGCCGGCAGCACGCGGATCGGCGACGGCGTCATGATCGGCGGTGCCTCCGGCATCAACGGCCATATCAGCATCGGCGACGGCGTGCAGATCGCCGCGATGAGCGGCGTGGTGGGCGACATTCCCCCCGGCGAGAAATATGGCGGTATTCCCGCGCGTCCCATGCGTGATTTCCTGCGCGACGTGGCGGAGATGGCCATGCGTGCCAATGCCCGTGAAAAGGGCGCTCGTGAAAAGAAGAAGGGTGGCAAGGATGAGTGACGAGACCAAGACAGCGCTCGGCGTGGCTGACCTGCGCGAGATTCTGAAGCTTCTTCCCCATCGCTATCCTTTTCTGATGGTCGACAAGATCATCGAGATCGATGGGGACGACTCGGCTGTCGGCATCAAGAACGTCACGGTGAACGAGCCGCATTTCATGGGCCATTTCCCCGACCATCCGATCATGCCGGGCGTGCTGCTCGTCGAGGGCATGGCGCAGACGGCCGGCGCGATCTGCGCGCGCAAGGCCGGTACCGGCTCGAACCTCGTCTACTTCATGACGATCGACAATGCCCGCTTCCGCAAGCCGGTCGTGCCGGGGGACCGCGTGGAATTCCACGTCACCAAGCAGAAGCAGCGCGGCAATATCTGGAAGTTTCACTGCGACGCAAAAGTTGACGGGCAACTTGCCGCCGAAGCTGATATCGGCGCGATGATCGTGAAAAAGGAAGATGCCTGAAAATGATTGCCGCCAGTGCGAAGATCCATCCGCTCTCCGTCATCGAGGACGGAGCGGTCATCGGTGAGAACGTCGTCGTCGGTCCCTTCTGCCATGTCGGGCCCAAGGCCGTTCTCAAGGATGATGTGGAGCTTCTGACGCATGTGGTGGTGACGGGACGCACCGTCATCGGCCGCGGCACGCGCATCTTCCCCAATGCCGTCATCGGCGGCGATCCGCAGAGCGTGCATCACGACGGCGCCGAGACGACGCTCGATGTGGGCGAGATGTGTGTCATCCGCGAAGGCGTGACGATGAATGCCGGCACGACCGAAGGCGGCGGCAGGACGGTTGTGGGCAACCACAATCTCTTCCTCGCCAATTCGCATGTCGCGCATGACTGCATTCTTGGCGACCACATCATCCTGTCGAACAATGTCATGCTGGCGGGCCATGTGAAGGTCGAGGATCGCGTCATTCTCGGCGGCGGCTCGGCCGTGCACCAGTTCACCCGTATCGGCCGCCAGGCCTTTATCGGCGGCCTTTCGGCCGTGTCCTACGACGTCATCCCCTATGGCATGCTGAACGGCAATCCCGGGATCCTGGGCGGCCTCAATGTCGTCGGCATGGCGCGGGCGGGCATGGAAAAGGCGACGATCCACGAGGTCCGCCGCGCCTTCAAGCAGATTTTCGAGGGCGAGGGCTCGATCCGCGTCAATGCGGCGGCCATTCGCGATGAATACGCGAACAGCGTTCCCGTCATGCAGATCCTCGATTTCATCGCGGCCGAAAGCGACCGCGCGCTTTCTTCTCCCAACCGGGGCAAGGGCTGACCGGCATGGCTGAGAGCCGGCCCGAAGCGCGCGACCGGCTGGCCATCATCGCCGGCGGCGGCATGCTGCCGCGCTATGTCGCCGATGCGGCCCGCGCACGCGGAGAAAGCCCCTACATCCTCGCTCTCACCAACGAATCGGGCGAGGACTGGTCGGGTTTCGACCATGAGGTTATTTCCATCGGGAACTATGCCGGCATCGGCAATGCCTTTCGCCGGCACGGCATCGGCCGCGCCGTGCTGTCGGGCTGGGTGCGCCGCCGGCCGGAATGGCGCGATATCCATGCGCCCTTCAAGGCGCTGCTCGCCGTGCCGTCCGTCGTCCGCACGCTGCTGAAGGGCGGCGACGACGCCGTTCTGAAGATGGTCATCCGGCTGATTGAGTCGGAAGGGGTGCGGGTCGTCGGCGCGCATGAAATCGTGCCGGACCTTCTCGGCAGCGAGGGGCCGCTCGGCGGCATTAAGCCGGATGCGGCGGCCGAGGCGGACATCACGGCTGCGGCCATGGCGGCCCTGGCGCTCGGCCGGCTCGACGTGGGGCAGGGCGCCGTCGCCGTCGGTGGCCGCGTGGTGGCACTCGAGGGCGCCGAGGGCACGGACGGCATGCTGGAGCGCGTGGCACAGCTTCGCGCCGCCGGCCGCATTTCGCAGCGCCGCAAAGGCGTTCTCGTCAAGCTCTGCAAGCCAGGGCAGGATCTGAGGGCCGACCTGCCGTCGATCGGCCTTGAAACGCTGCGGCGGGCGAAGGAGGCCGGGCTTGCCGGCATCGCCGTCGAGGCGGGCCGCTCGCTGATCCTGGAGCGCGAGGCGCTTGTCGCGGAGGCGGATGCCGGCGGTCTCTTCGTGACGGGCATCCTGCCGGAAAGATCGGAGTGAAGGCAATGACCGCGGAAACGATCAAGGTCGGCATCATCGCCGGGGAAGTCTCCGGAGACCTTCTTGGCGGCGACCTGATCGCGGCGCTGCGCAAGGCCCATGACGGCAGGATCGAGCTCGTCGGCGTCGGCGGGGAGGCGCTGGAGCGGCAGGGGCTAAAGTCGCTGTTCGATTTCTCCGAGCTCTCCATCATGGGCATTTCCCAAGTATTGAAACGCCTGCCGTCGTTGCTGCGCCGCATCCGCCAGACGGCGGACGCGCTTGTCGCAGCCCGGCCGGATCTGCTGGTCATCATCGACAGCCCGGATTTCACCCATCGTGTCGCACGGCGCGTGCGCAAGGCCCTGCCGGATCTTGCGGTGGTCAACTACGTCTGCCCCAGCGTCTGGGCCTGGAAGGAAGAGCGGGCGCCGCGCATGCGCGCCTATGTCGACCGCGTGCTCGCGCTGCTGCCTTTCGAGCCGACGGCGATGGAGCGGCTCGGCGGCCCGGTAACCACCTATGTCGGCCACCGGCTGATCGGCGACGCGGATGTCCAGCGGGTACGCGCGGCGCGCCTTGCTCGCAGCACCGGCGAGACCGGCGGGAAGACCTGCCTGTTGCTGCCCGGCTCGCGCAGCACGGAGATCAGCCGCCTGCTGCCGGTCTTCGGGGAGATGGCGGCGGAGCTTTCGGCGCGGAACGCCGGCATGCGCTTTCTCCTGCCCACCGTGCCGCGGCAGGAAGCGCTGGTCCGGCGCCTGACGGCGGACTGGCCGAACCCGCCGCAGATCACCATCACCACGGACGAGAAGTGGCAGGCCTTCGCCGCCGCCGATGCGGCGATCGCCGCGTCGGGCACGGTCATCCTGGAGCTCGCGCTCGCCCGGGTGCCGGTCGTCTCCACCTACCGCTTCGACTGGATCGCCAATATCTTCCTGCGCAGGGTGAAGGTCTGGACGGCCGCCATTCCCAACCTCATCGCCGACTATGCCGTCGTGCCGGAGTATCTCAACGAGCAGGTGCGCCCCGGCGTCCTGACGCGCTGGTTCGAGCGGCTTTCGGCCGACACGATGGAGCGGCGCGCCATGCTGGAGGGCTACGACCTCGTCCACGCGCGCATGCAGACGGAGCGGCCGCCCGGAGAGACCGGAGCGGCGGTGATCCTCGATCTTCTCGCAACAAAAAAGCCCGGTCGAAACTGACCGGGCTTTTTTGTCTGGGTTTCGCTGCGATCAGCGCTTGGAGACCGGCACGTAGTCGCGCTTGGGTTCGCCGATATAGAGCTGGCGCGGACGGCCGATGCGCTGTTCTGGGTCCTCGATCATCTCGTTCCACTGGGCGATCCAGCCGACCGTGCGGGCGAGGGCGAAGAGCACCGTGAACATGGTGGTGGGGAAGCCGAGCGCCTTCAGCGTGATGCCGGAATAGAAGTCGATGTTCGGATAGAGCTTCTTCTCGACGAAGTAGTCGTCCGTCAGCGCGATGCGCTCGAGTTCCATCGCGACTTCCAGCATCGGGTCGTCCTTGATGCCGAGCTCGCCGAGAACCTCGTGCGTCGTCTTCTGCATGATGCGGGCGCGCGGGTCGTAGTTCTTGTAGACGCGGTGGCCGAAGCCCATCAGGCGGAACGGATCGTTCTTGTCCTTGGCCTTGGCGATATATTCCGGGATGCGATCCACGGAGCCGATTTCGGCCAGCATGTTGAGCGCCGCTTCGTTCGCGCCGCCATGGGCCGGGCCCCAGAGGCAGGCGATGCCGGCCGCGATACAGGCGAAGGGATTGGCGCCCGAGGAGCCGGCGAGACGAACGGTCGAGGTCGAGGCGTTCTGCTCGTGGTCGGCATGCAGGATGAAGATGCGGTCCATTGCGCGCGAGAGAACCGGGTTCGCGGTGTATTCCTCGCACGGAACAGCAAAGCACATGCGCAGGAAGTTCGACGCATAGTCGAGGTCGTTCTTCGGGTAAACGAAGGGCTGGCCGATATGGTACTTGAAGGCCATGGCGGCGATGGTCGGCATCTTGGCGATCATGCGCAGCGAAGCGACCATGCGCTGGTGCGGATCGGTGATGTCGGTCGAGTCGTGGTAGAAGGCCGAGAGCGCGCCGACGACGCCGCACATGACGGCCATCGGGTGGGCATCGCGGCGGAAGCCGGTGAAGAACTTCGACATCTGCTCGTGCACCATGGTGTGGTGCGTGACGCGGTAGTCGAAATCGTCCTTCTGCGCCTTGGTCGGCAGTTCGCCGTAGAGCAGCAGGTAGCAGACTTCGAGGAAGTCGCCGTGCTCGGCGAGCTGCTCGATCGGGTAGCCGCGGTGCAGCAGCACGCCTTCGTCACCGTCGATATAGGTGATCTTCGATTCGCAGGATGCGGTGGAGGTGAAACCGGGGTCGTAGGTGAAGGTACCGGTATTCTTGTACAGCGTGCCGATGTCGATCACATCGGGGCCGATCGTACCGGATCGGGTGGGCAACTCGACTGACTTGCCACCGACCGATACATCCGCGCTTGTTCCTGTCATAACGATCCTCCGTTGTTTCCAATGGTGGCACGAGGTCCGTGCCGACCCATGAACATGCTCGTTTTGCTAGCCCATTCCACCGCCTCTGCCAAGCACGACGAAAGGCAAATTGTGCATTGCGGAAACAGGCTTTCCGGCAACGCAATATCTACCCTTTCCATGAAGTTGCAAGCAACTTTTGAGGGTGCTTTTCAGATTATGGAGGGGGCATCCTTTCTGTCTTGCTTAGCATTTGGCAAGCCTACTGGCGATTGAAGATTTCCCTGTTCGATTGCATGATGGGCGAGGGGAAGCGGGGCCGATGCCATGGCCGAGGGGAAAGTCGCGGAACGGAAGGAGACGCCGGAGGTCTACGCCTTTCGCGTGGCCATCGACGATGGCGCCTTGCCGGTACCGGTGGCGGAAAGGCCACGCCTTCGTCTGCGGCTTGCTTCCTTCATCCGAAAGATGCGCCGGTTTCTGGTGGAACTGGGCGGCGAGCGGGCCATCACGGAAGCCTTCGCCACCGAGCGTGCCTATGGGCACTTCTTCCTCTTCGTTCCCGTCTTTCTCGGGATAGGGGCGGCGCTCTGGTATGTGGCCGCCGCCGATCCGCCGCTGCATGCCATGGTCCTTTCGGCCTGCGTCACGATCTGGCCCGCCTGGCGACTGCGGCATCGGGAGGATTGGGTGGCGCTCGCCGCCGCGGCTGCCTTCCTCGTCCCCGCGGGCATGCTCTTTGCGGCCATCGAAAGCGCCCGGCTCGACACGGTCATGCTGGATGCGCCGGTGACGACGGACGTCGTCGGCCGGGTGCTGTCGCGCGAGAGCGACGAGCGCGGCGCGATCCGCTATCGCATCGCGGTCGAAGCCACCCGCGATCCGGCGTTGAAGCGCGCGCCCGGCGTCGTGACCATGCTGGCGCGGATGAAGCATGCACCGGTCCCGATCGGCAGCGGCATCGAGGGGCGGGGGCGCATCAGCCCGCCGTCTGGGCCGGCACTTGTCGGCCTCAACGATTTCGCCTTCGATGCCTATTTCGCCGGCAACGGCGCCGTCGGCTACTTTTACCGCGCGCCGGTCGCCGTGGCGGGCGGCGAGGTCGGATGGGACGTCAGGGTCCTGCAGGAGATCGCGATCTGGCGGGACAACCTGACCGAGCATATTCGGGGCCGTATCGGCGGCGATGCGGGGGCGATCGCCGCGGCGCTGGTGACGGCCGAGCAGCGGGCGATCAGCCCGGATACGGTGGAGGCGCTGCGGCAGGCCGGGCTTGCCCATGTGCTCGCCATTTCCGGCCTCAACATGGTGCTCGCGGCCGGGACCTTCCTCGTCGGCGCGCGCATGGCGATGGCGCTCGTTCCGGGCTTTGCCGAGCGCTATCCGGCAAAGAAGATCGCCGCCGTCGGGGCGCTTGTCATGGTGACGCTCTATATCCTCGTCTCCGGCGGTGCCATCTCGGCGGTACGCTCATGGATCATGATCTGCGTGATGCTCATCGCCGTGCTTTTCGGCCGCTCGGCGATCAGCCTGCGCAATGTGGCGATCTCGGCAATCCTCATCCTGGCGGTGACGCCCTCGGCCGTCACCAATCCGGGTTTCCAGATGTCCTATGCGGCGACGCTCGGCCTCGTGGCGGGCTATGCGGCCTGGCGCGAGCGGCCGGTCCGGCGTGAGCGCCGGGGAGGGCCGTTCCAGCTCTTCGGCGGTTCGGTCGGCCGTTTCCTCGGCGGGCTGCTTCTCTCCTCGATGATCGGCAGCCTTTCCACGCTGATCTATTCCATCGGCCATTTCCATCGCATTCCCGCCTACGGGCTTGCCGGAAACCTGCTCGCCATGCCGGTGATCAGCGCCATCGTCATGCCGTTCGGCATGATGGCGGTGCTGCTCATGCCCTTCGGGCTCGACGCCATTCCCTTCGCCATCATGGGCAAGGGCATAGACTGGATGATCGCACTGTCGAAATGGGTGGCCGGCTGGGAAGGGGAGATCGTCATCGGCCGCATCCCGCCGCTCGCCTTCCTGCTGATCGGCGTCGGCGGCGGCCTGCTCTGCCTCCTGCGCACGCGGCTGCGCCATGCCGGAACGGCGCTCGTCCTCGTCGGGATCGGCGTCGCCTGCTGGCCGGAGGGACGCCCGCACCCTGAGGTTCTGGTATCGGAGGACGGCCGCCTCGTCGCCTTCCTCAGTGACGGCAAGGTGGCGGCGAACCGCACGCGCCCGCCGGGCTTCATCTACGACCAGTGGCGAAGAGCGCTTCGCCTCGGCGAGCTCGTGAAGCCGGACATGCGGACGACCGCCGGCCTGACGATCGAACAGGTGAAAGAAGAGCCAGCCGAGACGTCACCGCAAAAGCGCCCGCGCCGGAAGGCCGACCGCGGGAAGGCAGAGGCCGCCCTGATCGCGGCGCTGGAGACAGCCGAACGGAAAAACGGCTTCGTCTGCGAAAGGAAGGCTTTCTGTGCCGCCGTCTCACCGAGCGGCTGGCGGATTGTCACGCTGGAGGACACCGCCTTCCTGGGCCTTGCCTGCGACGGGGCCGACCTCGTCGTCGTGCCCTTCGCCCTCCGGCTCGATGCCTGCCGCTCCGGCGCAAGGCTCGTCACCGCGCGGCACCAGAGAAGGACCGGTGCCCTCGAAATCAGGCCGGCGACGGATTCCGTCTCCCAGGCGCTCGGCGATGCGGAGTTCGCGGGAGCCGTCGAAACGCTCGACCGCCCCTGGTCCCGGCACCGCACCTACGACTGGCGCACCGACCGTTTCGAAACGGACACGCCGCTCAGTGATAGCGGCGGATAAGGCCGACCAGCTTGCCCTGGACCTTGACGCGGTCGGGGCCGAAGATGCGGGTCTCGTAGGCGGGATTGGCGGCTTCGAGCGCGATGGAGGCGCCCTTGCGGCGGAAGCGCTTCAGCGTCGCCTCCTCGTCGTCGACCAGCGCCACGATGATCTCGCCCGGATTGGCGCTGGTAGTGCTGCGGATGATGACCGTGTCGCCGTCGAGGATGCCGGCCTCGATCATCGAATCACCTTTCACCTCCAGCGCATAGTGATCGCCGCTGCCGATCATCTCGGCCGGGACGGTGACGTCATGCGTGTTGTTCTGGATGGCGGAGATCGGCACGCCGGCGGCAATGCGGCCCATGACGGGCACCGAGACGGAAGAGGCCATCTCGGCCTGCGGCGCGGTGCGCTGTGGCGGGGCGGCGGCCGGCGCGGGCTGCTTGCCGCGGCTGCCCTCGATGACGGCAGGGGAAAAGCCGCGTCGGGGCTGGAGGCTCGGCGAATAGGCTTCCGGCAGCTTGATGACTTCGAGCGCCCGGGCCCGGTTCGGCAGGCGGCGGATGAAGCCGCGCTCCTCGAGCGCCGTGATGAGACGGTGGATGCCGGACTTGGAAGCAAGGTCCAGCGCATCCTTCATCTCGTCGAAGGACGGCGGAATGCCCGATTCCTTCATACGCTCATGGATGAACAGCAGGAGTTCCTGTTGTTTGCGCGTCAGCATGGCATCCCCATCGAGAATCGTGAAACAAATCCAGAACAGACACTATCTGTTCCATATGTGTTCCGCAAGAGGCCGCTGAAACAATAATGCCGCTCAGGCGGCAGGCTCGCGCAGGAGAAGGACGTCGCAGGGGGTGCCGGCGTCCGCGGCGGGCGCGTGCGGCGCGCGGATCAGCAGCCCATCGGATTCGGCGAAGATCTTCATCATCGAGGAATCCTGCTTGTCGAAGGGCGTGACGAGGAACTCGCCTGCCGGGCCGCGGGCGATGCGGGCGCGGACATAGTCCTGCCGGTGGTCGTTCTCGCGGAGCGGCACGGCGGCGATCGCCTCGTGCCGGCGGCTTTTCGGCGGCAGGTGGGCGAGGCGGCGGACCAGCGGCTCCAGGAAGAGCAGCGAGCAGACCATGCTGGAGACGGGATTGCCGGGCAGGCCGACGAACTGGACCGGGCCGAGCCGGCCGACCATCAGCGGCTTTCCGGGCCGCATGGCGATGCGCCAGAAATCGAGCTCCATGCCGGCCTCGCCGAGCACCGGCTGGACGAGGTCGAAATCGCCGACGGAGGCGCCGCCCAGCGTCACCAGCACGTCGATGTCGAGCGACAAGGCATTGCGCACCGCTTCGAGGATAGCCTGCTTGTCGTCACCGACGATGCCGAGATCGACGATCTCCGCGCCGGCCTTGCGGGCGATGGCCGAGACGCCATAGGTGTTGGAGGCGATGATCTGGCTTGCGCCGGGGGATGCGCCTGGCGGCACGAGCTCGTCGCCGGTCGCCAGGACCGCGACGCGCGGGCGGGCGTAGACAGTCAGCGTTGCATGGTTCATCGCGGCGGCGACGGTCAGGCGGCCGGGATCGAGCACGTCGCCGGCGCGCAGCACGATATCGCCTTCGAAGAAATCCTGGCCTCGCGGACGGATGTGGCGGCCCTTCGGCGTGAGGAAGGTGGCGCGGATGCAGCCGTCTTCCAGCCGTTCCGCGTCTTCCTGCAGGAGAACCGTATCGGCGAAGGCGGGCAGCGGTGCGCCGGTGAAGATGCGCACGGCCTCGCTGGGACCTGCCGTCCCCTCGAAGGCATGGCCGGCGGCGGAGGTGCCGACGACCTTGAGGACGGAACTGAGTTCCGCGATGTCCTCATGGCGGACGGCATAGCCGTCCATGGCGGAATTGTCGAAGGGCGGCTGGGTGAGGCGGGCGGCAACGTCCTCGGCGAGCACGCGGCCCGCAGCCTCGTGGAGAGGCACCGTCTCCGTCCGTTGCACCTGCCTTGCCGCGGAAAGCAGGCGATCGAGGGCATCGTCAACGGGCAGGAGGGACATCAGGCGTCTCCGCGCTTGTAGTCGCCCGAACGGCCGCCGGATTTCTCGCGCAGGCGCACGCCGCCGATCTCCATTTCCCGGTCGGCGGCCTTGGCCATGTCGTAGATGGTGAGGCAGGCGACGCTGACGGCCGTCAGCGCCTCCATCTCGACGCCCGTGCGGCCGGTGAGCTTGGCCATGGCTTCGATGCGCAGGCCCGGGAGGGCACGGTCTTCGCTTATCTCCACGGCGACCTTTGTCAGCATCAGCGGGTGGCAGAGGGGAATGAGGTTCGACGTCTGCTTGGCGGCCATGATGCCGGCAAGACGCGCCGTGCCGATAACGTCGCCCTTCTTCGCGTCGCCCTTGAGGATGAGGTCGAGGGTGGCCGGCGCCATGCGCACGAAGCCTTCGGCGACGGCGACGCGCACCGTCTCGGCCTTGTCGCCGACATCCACCATGTTGGCCTCGCCGGAAGCGTCGATATGGGTGAGCGTCCGGCCGTCCCCGGCCATCATTCGGCTGCCAGCATGCCGGCCTTGCCGGTCAGCAGCTCGCGGGTGGCGGCGGTCACGTCGTCCTTGCGCATCAGGCTTTCGCCGACGAGGAAGGTGGAGATGCCGACCTTGCCGAGGCGCTCGCAATCGGCATGGGTGAAGATGCCGCTTTCGCCGACGAGCAGCCGGTCCTCCGGCACCATGCCGGCGAGTTTCTCCGAAACGGCGAGGTCGACCTCGAAGGTGCGCAGGTTGCGGTTGTTGACGCCGACGAGCTTGGATTTCAGCTTCAGCGCGCGCTCCATCTCCGCTTCGTCATGCACCTCGATCAGGACGTCCATGCCGAGCGAGAAGGCGGCGTCCTCCAGCATCTTCGCGGCATCGTCGCTGAGCGAGGCCATGATGATGAGGATGCAGTCCGCGCCCCAGGCGCGCGCTTCCAGCACCTGGTAGCTGTCGAACATGAAATCCTTGCGCAGCGCCGGCAGGGCGCAGGCCTGACGGGCAGCCGTCAGGAATTCCGGGGCACCTTGGAAGCTTGGCGTGTCGGTGAGCACGGAAAGGCAGGCCGCGCCGCCGGCCTCATAGGCTCGGGCGAGCGCCGGCGGATCGAAATCCGGCCGGATGAGGCCCTTGGAGGGGCTTGCCTTCTTGATCTCGGCGATGAGGCCGAAGCGGCCTTCGGCCTTCCGGTCCCTGAGGCTTGCGAAGAAGCCGCGCGGCGGCTCCTGGTCGCGGATGCGGGCGCGAAGCTCGGCGGGGGCGACACGCGCCTTGGCGGCGGCGATCTCTTCCAGCTTGTAGGCTTCGATCTTCTTGAGGATGTCGGTCATGGCCAATCCTACTCCGCCTGTCCCTCGTTGGAAACCGCGACGAGGCGTTCCAGCGCGGCGCTGGCGCGGCCGCTTTCCAGCGATTGCGTGGCGAGCTTCATGCCCTCCGCCAGCGTCTCCGCCTTGCCGGCAATGACCAGCGAGGCGGCGGCATTGGCGAGCGAGATGTCCCGGTAGGGCATATGCGCGCCGCCGAGCACGGAGAGGAGGGCGGCGGCGTTGTGCATGCCGTCCCCGCCGCGAAGGTCGTCCAGCTTGACCTGCGAAAGGCCGAAATCGGCGGGCGTCAGTTCGAAGGTGCGGATCTTGCCGTTTTCGAGGGCGGCGACCTGTGTGGTGCCGGTCGTGGTGATCTCGTCGAGGCCCTCGCCGTGCACGACCCAGATGCTTTCCGAGCCGAGATCGCGCATCACCTCGGCGATCGGGACCAGCCATTGCGGCGAGAAGACGCCGAGGAGCTGGCGCTTGACGCCGCCGGGATTGGAGAGCGGCCCGAGCAGGTTGAAGATGGTGCGCGTGCCGAGCTCGACGCGCGAGGGGCCGACATGCTTCATCGCCGAATGATGCAGCTGGGCGAACATGAAGCCGAGGCCGGCATCGTGCACGCAACGGGCGATCTCGGCCGGGCCG
>Ga0153917_1000283_pt1 | contig 39576 bp, 29 predicted proteins | sample TSFL001MetaG_FD_104695 | JGI IMG/M metagenome (GOLD analysis project Ga0153917, IMG submission 104695) | Attine ant fungus gardens microbial communities from Florida, USA - TSFL001 MetaG | ecosystem: Host-associated > Fungi > Mycelium > Unclassified | place: USA: Florida, Paynes Creek Historic... | reverse complement strand
GTAGATCCCAGTTTCAACCAGGCGCAAGCCTGAGCGATACGCAGCGGTAGTTCAGTCGGTTAGAATACCGGCCTGTCACGCCGGGGGTCGCGGGTTCGAGTCCCGTCCGCTGCGCCATCTTCGCCTCGAGGCCCCTTGAACACCTCGAAGCAACAAGAAAGCGACCCTAGGGTCGCTTTTTTGCTTTCCGGCCCGTGCGTTTCCGGCCCGTCTGCTCGCCAGTTATATGAATTTTGCCCAGCCAAGCGCGCATCGCGGTTTCAGTGATCGGCCATGTGTTGCACAATAGGCGCTGTTTGTCCTACCCCGGAACCCATGATGTCCAGATCCTCCGTCTTCGGTGCGCTCGGGCTAGCCCTTGTGCTGGCGGGCGTATCCGGTTGCTCCTCGAAGAAGCCTGCCATCTATGAGCACGAGAACTTCGACGACTCGGGCACCTTCTCGCGCAGCTTCCCGGTCAGTGAGGCCGGTTCGTGCGAGGCGGCCCGGCGCGCGCTGCTCAGCCAGGGTTACATCATCACCAGCAGTGGCCCCAACCAGACCGCGGGTAACAAGAGCTTCCAGCAGAACAGCGAAAACCACCTGCAGATCAGCTTCCACATCACTTGCGTCCCGGACAGCAATGATGAACAGCGCTCCACCATGTTCGCCAATGCCCTGCAGGACCGTTACGCGCTGAAGAAATCCAATACCTCGGCCAGCCTCGGCGTGGGTGTGCTGGGCTCGGTGTCCATGCCTATCGGATCGACCGATGATTCCATGGTCAAGGTGGCCAGCGAGACTGTCACCGCGCCGCAGTTCTACGAGCGCTATTTCGCCCTGGTGGAAAGCTATCTGCCCAAGCCGAAAGTGAAGAAGGTCGTGCCCAAGGTCGAGGCGCCCAAGCCCGAGAAGCCGGCTGCCGACCTGGGCTTGCCGGAGCAGGCCTCGGCTCAATCGGCGGCCGCGCCGCTTGCGGCCAGTGCGACGGCTTCTGCACCTGCTTCCGCACCGGCACCGGTCGCGCCTGAGGCCCCCGCCGTGACCACCGCGCCCGCCAGTGAAGTGCAGGCGGCGCCGGTGGTGGATGACAGCCAGGGGTCGCAGCCCGTTGTCCCGCCTGCCGAGGCTGCACCGATCCAGGTGCAGCAGGATGCTCCTGTGACCGAGGCGGCACCGGCACCGCTCTAAGGTCGTTGCGTATGCGGTCGGCTTCTGGCCGGCTGCCTGCGCGAAGCCCGCGACCGGGGCTCAGACGGTCAGTGAACGCCCTTGTCCATGACTTCCTGGGTGCCTGCTGCGTTTACCTTTCATCAGCGTGTCATGAGGCGTTCATCTTGCCCGCTTAGCGTGGCGGCATGACCCGAACAGATGAATGAGAAGAGGAAACAGGCCAATGGATGACTACCAGGAAGAACTGCTCGAATACCAGGCATATGAGCGGGACCCCACGGAGCCGGCGGACGACGCCACCGAGCTCTAGGCTATCCTCCAGTGCACCGCGCTTGCTCGTCCCGCTTCGGCTTGTCTGGCCTTTGCGTGAACATGTCTCATGCAGGTCCTAGCCCGTCCGCCGCTGATTGCGGCGAAACTCTCCCGGTGTCAGGCCGGTCCAGCGCTTGAAGGCGCGCTGGAAGGCCTCTGCCGATGCGAACCCCAACAGATAGGCGATTTCGCCGAAGGCCAGTTCCGTGTCGCGGATGTAGGTCTCGGCGAGGTCCCTGCGCGTGTCGTTGAGCAGGTTGCGAAACCGTGTGCCTTCCTCCGCCAGCTTGCGGCGCAGGGTCCAGGTCGGCAGTTGCAGGTGGCTCGCCACGGCTTCCAGGTCCGGTTCCTGTCCGCCATTGAGCAACGGACCGAGCAGATGGGTGATGCGTTCGCCCAGGCTGCGCACACGCGTGCGTTGGGTCAGTTCCGCCTCGCACAACTGCAACAGGTGCTGCCAGGTACTAGGGCAGTGCTGAGGGTTGGGCAACTCCAGGGTGGCGCGGTCCAGTCGCAACTGGTTGCAGGATGCTCCGAACTGCACGGGGGTGGCGCTCAGTGCTTGGTATTGGCTGGCATAGCTGGGCGCCTGGAACTCGATATCCATCCGCTCGGCCTGTACCGGATGGCCTGCCAGGTGCGATAGCTGGGCCAGCCAGCCGGCCAGCAGCGAGTCCACCACGAAGCGGTTGTAGGTGTTGTAGGGGCTGATCGAATAGAAGCGCAGCCAGGCGCCGTGCCGGTCCTCAAGGACACTCGACTGTCCTCGGTAGTTGGCGGCATACAGCGGTTCGAAACGCAGCAGGGTGCGCGCGGCATCGCCAAGGGTTGGGGCCTGGGCCGCCGTGACACCCGCCAGCCCGGCCTGGGCCAGGCGGCTCAGGCGGCCCATGCGCAGGCCCAGGGCCGATTCGCCGCAAAGCTCGATGGCGGCATGGCCCAGGTGCATGTAGCGCGGGATCGACAAGCGTGCACCGGCCTCGGCCAGGCGCGGGCCGTCCAGGCCGTAGCGATGCAGGAGCGTGGCTGGGTCGTGGCCCAGTTCCCGGAGTGCATCGCCCAAGGGCTGGACGAAGCCCACCGAGAGGTCGCCCAAGCGTACGCGGGGCCGGGTCATCGGTCACAACCAGAGGTTGAGCAGGCGGGCACCATGGCTGGGGTTGCCGGCCAGGTGCGTACCGGCCTGGTTGGCAAAGCCCTGGCCGTCACCGCCCTGTTCCCAGAACTGGCCGCGCAGGAACACGCTCAGGCTGGGGGTGGCGCTGTTGGCGGCCAGGGTCAGTTGCTGCCAGGCGGTCTGTTCGCTGACTTCGCCGCGGCGCAGTGGCAATTCGATGGCGGCGTCCTGATGGCGATTGCCACGCCAGGGTGTGTTCCAGGTGTTCTTGCCGCTGAGGAATGCTGGGTTGGCGATCAGCTCCACCGACTGTTGCGCCAGTTGCTGGTAGTTTTCCGGGTACCAGCTGTCACTGCCCACCAGCACGCCCAGGCGTCCGGCGGGGGTCTGGATGACCTGCGGCGGGGACTTGCGACCGCCCTGGACATAGCGGCGTACCTCGCTGTCGGGGTACTGCTGGCGCTGCGGTTGGCCGAGCACGGAGCCATCACCGCCGAATACCAGGCTGCTGTTGAACAGGGGGCCGCTGCCAGGGCGCAGCACGCCATGATCCAGATAAGGGGCGGGGAGGACGATGGAGCCTGCCACCAGCGTCACGCCGAACTCCCTGGCCAGGCCGCCGAACAGTTGCTGGTAGTCGCGGGCCATCTGTTCGGCCTTCATGCGCAGGTGGGCGTCGGACCGGCGATCGTCCCCGGTGGCGGCAAGCATGGCCAGGCCGTAGCGCAAAGGGTTGCTCAGCTCCAGCCACTGCCAGGCCTCGTGGCGTTGGGTGACCTGGTACAGCTCGTTCTTTTCGCCGCGGGCCCAGAGCCAGGTACCGATGTGTTCCGGCAGCACCACGACCGTGCGCGGGCCGATCAGGCCTTGGGCGCGGGCCTGTTCCAGGTAGGCCGACAGCTTGAGGTGCAGGCGTTGCAGGTTCTGGTAGTCGCCGGGGTAGAGGAGGGGGTCGATACCCAGGAGGTTGCCGTGCTCGCCCGGCACGCCATGGTTGAGCGCCAGTTCGATACGCAAATCGGAAAGGTAGTGGCCTTCCGGGCGTTGCATCGTCCAGAAACCGTAGCCGCAGAGGGCGGCAATCATCACCAGCGCCAGGGCGCCTGCCAGGAGTTTTCGCATGAAGCGCCAGGGCACCATCGCAATCTAGGGTGTCCTAGGGTAGACCTGCTGTGCAGAGGGATCAATAAGTTGTCAGTTTCGATCATTGAGCGTGCTCAAACGGCTGTTTAATGTCGATGCACATCAACGACGGGGCCCGCGAGGCACCCGCACTCCGTGATAACGCCACTTGAGAGTTCATCCATGGCCGCCACCCCTTATCCGCACCTGCTGGCCCCGCTCGACCTGGGCTTCACCACCCTGCGCAACCGGACCCTGATGGGCTCGATGCATACGGGGCTCGAGGAGCGCCCAGGCGGTTTCGAGCGCATGGCCGCGTACTTCGCCGAACGGGCCCGGGGAGGCGTTGGCCTGATGGTCACCGGTGGCATCGCGCCGAACGACGAAGGTGGGGTGTATTCCGGTGCGGCCAAGCTCAGCACCGAGGAGGAGGCCGACAAGCACCGTATCGTCACCGAGGCCGTGCATGCCGCAGGCGGCAAGATCTGCCTGCAGATCCTCCACGCAGGGCGTTACGCCTACAGTCCGCGCCAGGTGGCGCCCAGTGCCATCCAGGCGCCGATCAACCCGTTCAAGCCCAAGGAGCTGGACGAACAGGGCATCGAGAAGCAGATCGCCGATTTCGTCAATTGCGCCGCGCTGGCCCAGCGCGCGGGCTACGACGGCGTCGAGATCATGGGGTCGGAGGGCTACTTCATCAACCAGTTCCTCGCCGCCCACACCAACCAGCGCAGCGACCGCTGGGGTGGCAGCTACGAGAACCGCATGCGTCTGGCCGTGGAGATCGTGCGCCGGGTGCGCGAGGCGGTCGGGACCGACTTCATCATCATCTTCCGCCTGTCGATGCTCGACCTGGTGGAGGGCGGCAGCACCTGGGACGAGATCGTGCTGCTGGCCAAGGCCATCGAGCAGGCCGGCGCCACGCTGATCAACACCGGTATCGGTTGGCACGAGGCGCGCATCCCGACCATTGCCACCAAGGTGCCGCGCGCGGCCTTCACCAAGGTGACCGCCAAGCTGCGCGGCGCGGTGAGCATTCCACTGATCACCACCAACCGTATCAATACCCCTGAAGTGGCCGAGGCGGTGCTGGCCGAGGGCGATGCCGACATGGTGTCCATGGCCCGACCGTTCCTGGCCGATCCAGACTTCGTCAACAAGGCCGCCGAGGGCCGCGGCGACGAGATCAACACCTGCATCGGCTGCAACCAGGCCTGCCTGGACCACACATTCGGCGGGAAGCTGACCAGTTGCCTGGTCAACCCGCGTGCCTGCCATGAAACCGAGCTCAACTACCTGCCGGTCACCCAGGTCAAGCGCATTGCGGTGGTGGGCGCCGGCCCCGCTGGCCTGGCCGCGGCCACCGTGGCGGCCGAGCGTGGCCATCGGGTGACGCTGTTCGACAGCGCCGGTGAAATCGGCGGGCAGTTCAACGTGGCCAAGCGTGTGCCTGGAAAGGAAGAGTTCTACGAAACCTTGCGTTATTTCCGCAACAAGGTGAAGCGCACCGGCGTCGAGCTGCGCCTGAACACCCGGGTCGGGGTCGACGAGCTGGTGGCGGGAGGTTTCGACGAGGTCATCCTCGCCACCGGCATCAGTCCACGCACACCGGCGATCCCGGGTGTCGAACATGCCAAGGTGCTGAGCTACCTGGATGTGTTGCTTGAGCGCAAGCCGGTCGGCAAGCGTGTGGCGGTGATCGGTGCCGGCGGTATCGGTTTCGATGTTTCCGAATACCTGGTGCATGAAGGCGTCGCCACCAGCCAGGATCGCCAGGCGTTCTGGCGGGAATGGGGTATCGACACCCATCTCGAGGCCCGCGGCGGGGTGGCGGGCATCAAGGCCGAGCCGCACGCGCCGGCGCGGCAGGTGTACCTGTTGCAGCGCAAGAAGTCCAAGGTGGGCGACGGCCTGGGCAAGACCACCGGCTGGATCCACCGCACGGGCCTCAAGAACAAACAGGTGCAGATGCTCAACAGCGTGGAGTACCTGGCGATCGACAACGACGGTTTGCATGTGCGCATCGGCGAGGGGGCGCCGCAGGTGCTGGCGGTGGACAACATCGTCATCTGTGCCGGGCAGGAGCCGCTGCGTGAACTGTACGACGGGCTGGTCGCTGCGGGGCAGTCGGTGCACCTGATCGGCGGGGCCGACGTGGCAGCGGAGCTCGATGCCAAGCGGGCGATCGACCAAGGGTCGAGGCTGGCCGCACAGATGTGATCGACCAGCCGGTCGCCGGGAGCGCCATCGCCATGAGGCCGTTGGCGCGATCCCATGATTCAGCGGTAGCCGCCATGTGAGAGCAACTGTCTTGTATAGGCAGGGTTTGCGGTGATCCTTGTGAGGGCGGGTTTACCCGCGAAGGGGCCGCCGGTTCAGGCAGCAGGCCTTCAACTGGTACACTCGCCTGATGCCCCCAGCCTTTTCCAGTCTCCCCCAAGCCCCTTTGCAGGCGTTGTCCTTGCCCTGGCTCGAGCAAGCCGGTGTCGAGGTCGCTGTGCTGCGCCTGGACTTGATCGACCCGCTGATCAGCGGCAACAAATGGTTCAAGCTCCGTCACCATCTGCTCGATGCCCATGCCGCCGACGCACCGGGCCTGATCAGCCTTGGTGGCAACCACTCCAATCACCTTCATGCCCTGGCGGCGGCGGGCAAGCGTTTCGGCTTTGCCACGGCCGGGCTGTTGCGCGGCCATCCCCAGGACACGCCCACGGTGCGCGACCTGCAGACGCTGGGCATGGAGCTGCACTGGCTGGGTTATGCCGGTTACCGGGCGCGCCACCAGGCGGCATTCTGGGCGCCTTGGCAGGCGCGCTATCCCGGCTGGCACTGTATTCCCGAAGGCGGCGGCGGGCTGGCGGGGGCCGAGGGTTGTCGGCTGATCGTCGCGCAGGCAAGGGCGCAGCTCCAGGCGCTCGGGTGGGCGGACTACCATGGCTGGTGGCTGGCGGTCGGTACCGGGACCACGCTGGCCGGCCTGGTCATGGCGGAGGAGGGGCGACGCTTGGTGCATGGCGCCCTGGCGGTGCCGCCGGGGCATGGCGTCGAAGAGAACCTCGTGGCCCTGGTGCACGGTGGCCATGAACTGCATGATGCCTGTCGTGGCGGTTTCGCCCGGATCGATGAGGGGTTGCTGGCCTTCATCGAGAGGGTCGAGCGCGATAGCGGCATGCCGCTGGACGCTGTGTACACCGGCAAGGCCTTGCTGGCCCTGCATGATCAGGTCGCGGCCGGGCGCTTCGCACGCGGCACACGCCTGATCTTCCTGCACACCGGGGGGCTGCAGGGGCGACGCGGTTACTTGTAGGGCAGCATGCGCAGCAGCGTGTCGTCGCGCCGCACGTAGTGATGATAGAGGCCAGCCACGGCGTGCAGGCCAATCAGCCAGTAACCCCAGCTGGCGATCCGCTCGTGCCAGCCTTTGACGAACTTGGCCAGGTCCGGGTCGGGCGAGACCAGTGCAGGCAGGTCCAGGCCATAGAAGGGGACCGGTTTGTCAGCGGCGCTCAGGATCACCCATCCGGCGATGGGCAGGCCGATCATCATCAGGTACAGCAGCAGGTGCACCAGGTGCGCCAGTCCGGTTTGCCAGGCTGGCGGTTTGGGCAGGATAGGCGGGGTTGGGCGGCTCAGGCGCATGGCCAGACGCAGCCAGACCAGCACGAACACCGTCAGGCCGAGCATGAAGTGCAGTTCTTTCATCAGGTCGCGTTCGGCGCTGCCCTTGGGGAACAGGCCGCGCAGCTCGATGCAGGCATAGACGGCGGCCAGCAGGACCAGCATCAGCCAGTGCAGGGCGATCGACAGGCGCGCGTAGTGCGCCGTGGGTGTGGGTGAAGCCATGGTGGATCCTCGTCATCAGGTCGGGGGGGGCGCTCTTGCTTGGCGCGTGGGTGTAACTCTAATCGCTGGCGAGATTTTTTTCTTTGCGCCAGGTCGGTGAATTTGCGGTTGCCCTTACCGGTCCCTTCGCCGGTAAACCCGTTCCCGCAAGGATCACCGACAGCCCTGCGGGTTTATCGAGGCGTCGAACCGGCGCAGCCGGTGTCATCAAGCGGGAGCCGCGCGTGCTTCATGGCGACAGTCGCGGCCAGCTGTCCGCCACCAGAAACACCCGCTCGGCCTCTTCCCACGCCCTATCCCCGGCGTCTTCCAGCCTGGCCAGCAAATGCGCCGGTGCCATGACGTCCAGCGCCTGGAGCCAGGCTTGGAACTGCCCCGGCAACCAGCAGTCGTCAGCGTCGACCCGTGCCGGCGCCAGCCAGGCATGTCGGGGCAGCGGCTGCCAGCGTCCGGTCGGGTTGGCCTGCCGGTAGGCGTGCCAATCGCTTCGGCGCAGCCAGCGCCCGCGCAAATGCTGCGCATGGGCGCCGGAGGGTGGTTCTGCGTACCCCGGCCAGGGGTAGAACAGGTAGCCACCGAGCCACGCATGCGCCTGGACCTCGCCTACACCCAGCATGGCCAGGACGGGACGGCTCTGGGCACAGGCCGAGATCGTCAGCTGGTGCCCGGTCAGGTGGTCCAGCTTGCGGTCCAGGCGGTCATGGCAGCCCGGGCCCAGCCAGTGCGCCGGATCATGGCCGTCGCCTCCCGGTGGCCCAAGGTAGAGCTTGATGGCCAGTTCCAGGTGATGCACGCCCTCCCGGTCACGCAGGACGATGTCCAGTTCCCCCAGGGTGTGCCCGCCTTCGCGGATCGGCAGGTTGGCCGCCAACAGCTCCACGCCGGGTGCCTGGCCGAGGGCGAACTGCCACAGGCTTTCATAGTAGAGCCCCAGGCGGTGGCTGGTGAGGCGGGCGAGCCAGTCGCGCAGCGGCTGGTCGTCCTGGTCCAGCGCCAGCAGCCAATGGCGCAGGCGACCGGGGTCGTCCGCCCAGGGGCTGGCCGCCAGCGGGTGGCGCTGCGGACAAGGCGGTTGGCTGAGCAGGGGAGGCGACAACACTGCCCACGCCAGGTCGCGTACCGCAGGGCGGCGCAACTGGCATGGGAGGTCGTGAAGATCGGCGAACGGCGTCATCCAGCGAGCATAGCCGGTTTGCCGCTGGCTGGTCGTTTCGCCCATAATCCCTGAGGCCGCACCGGCCATCCGTCACCCGCCGCAGAGCCTCGCAGGAGCACCATGGAGCAATTTCGCAATATCGGTATCATCGGACGCCTGGGCAGCTCCCAGGTGCTCGACACCATTCGCCGGCTGAAAAAATTCCTGATCGAGCGCCACCTGCACGTGATCCTCGAGGACACCATCGCCGAGGTCCTGCCCGGCCATGGCCTGCAGACCTCCACGCGCAAGCTGCTGGGCGAGGTCTGCGACCTGGTCATCGTGGTCGGCGGCGACGGCAGCCTGCTCGGCGCCGCACGGGCCCTGGCCCGGCACAATATCCCGGTGCTGGGCATCAACCGCGGCAACCTGGGCTTTCTTACCGACATCCGCCCCGACGAGCTGGAGACCAAGGTCGCCGAGGTGCTCGACGGCCACTACCTGGTGGAGAACCGCTTCCTGCTGCAGGCCGAGGTGCGCCGCCACAACGAGGCCATCGGCCAGGGCGATGCGCTCAACGATGTGGTCCTGCACCCGGGCAAGTCGACACGGATGATCGAGTTCGAGATCTACATCGACGGCCAGTTCGTCTGCAGCCAGAAGGCCGACGGCCTGATCATCGCGACCCCCACGGGCTCTACCGCCTACGCCCTGTCGGCGGGCGGGCCGATCATGCACCCCAAGCTCGACGCCATCGTCATCGTGCCGATGTATCCGCACACCTTGTCCGGGCGACCGATCGTTGTGGACGGCAACAGCGAGCTCAAGATCGTCGTTTCCCAGGACCTGCAGATCTATCCGCAGGTCTCCTGTGACGGCCAGAACCACTTCACCTGCGCTCCCGGCGATACCATCACGGTGAGCAAGAAACCGCAGAAGCTGCGCCTGATCCACCCGCTGGACCACAACTACTACGAGGTCTGCCGCACCAAACTCGGCTGGGGCAGCCGTCTGGGGAGTGGAGGCGACTGATGCTCGATCCGGCACGCAGTTTCGACATCATCGGCGATGTACACGGTTGTGCCCTGACCCTGGAACGCCTGCTCGATGCCCTGGGCTACAAGCGCCAAGGCGGCGTCTGGCGCCATCCGCGGCGCCAGGCGCTGTTCCTCGGCGACATCGTCGACCGCGGCCCGCGCATCCGCGAGGCGCTGCACATCGTCCACGACATGGTCGAGGCCGGGCAGGCGTTCTGCATCATGGGCAACCACGAGTACAACGCCCTGGCCTGGGTCACCCCGGCGCTGCCGGACACCGGCAAGACCTATGTTCGCGAGCACACCCCACGTCATGCCCGGCTGATCGACGAGACGCTGACCCAGTTCGCCCAGCACCCCGGCGACTGGCATGATTTCCTGCAGTGGTTCTATGAACTGCCGTTGTTCGTCGATGCCGGCCGCTTCCGCCTGGTCCATGCCTGCTGGGACCCGGGGCTGATCGAGTCGCTGCGCCGCGAATACCCGCACGGGTGCATCGACGAGCATTTCATCCAGGCCTCGGCAGTCTCCGGCAGCTTCGCCTCCACCGTGTGCAACCGCCTGCTGCGCGGCACCGACATGCGCCTGCCGGACGGGCTCACCCTGACCGGTGGCGACGGCCTGACCCGCGCCTTCTTCCGCACCAAGTTCTGGGAAGAAGACCCACAGACCTACGGAGACATCGTGTTCCAACCCGACGCCCTGCCCGAGGACGTGGCCCGCACCCCGCTGAGCCACAGCCAGAAGAACGCCCTGTTGCGCTATGCCGAGGAGGAGCCGCTGCTGTTCGTCGGCCACTACTGGCGCAGCGGCCGTCCGGCCCCGATCCGCGACAACCTGGCGTGCCTGGACTACAGCGCCGTGCTCTACGGCAAGCTGGCGGCCTATCGCCTGGATGACGAAACCCGCATCGACCCGCACAAGTTCGTCTGGGTCGATGTCGAACGCCCGCAGGCCAGCCAATGAACGTGATCGAAGCGATGCGCCTGCCGCTGGCGGTCGACCTGGGTGGCTTCGTCAAGATGCTGCGTCGGCTGCAGGTGCCGCACCGGGTGGTCGAAGAGGGGCAGGAGCAGGTGCTCTGGGTGCCTGAACCGCTGGCCGAGGATGTGCGGCAGCTGTACCAGCGCTTCCCCGAGGGCAGCGATGACGTCGTGCTGGCCCCGGAGGTTGTCGCCAGCCTGCCGCCGCGGCCGTCGCTGGTCGATCAGGCCAGGGCCTGCAAGGTCACCGCGGGCGTGCTGCTGCTGTGTCTGGTGGTGGCCGGGCTGACCAGCCTGGGCGACAACCTGACGACCATCGGCTGGTTCACTTTCCTGGATGTCCGCGTACAGGGCCAATACCTTTACTTCACCCCGCTGGAACAGGGGCTGGCCGAGGGCCAGTGGTGGCGGTTGGTGTCGCCGATGCTGCTGCACTTCGGGGTTCTGCACCTGGCCATGAACGGCATGTGGTACTGGGAACTGGGCAAGCGCATCGAGTTGCGCCAGGGCTCCTGGGCACTGTTGGGCCTGACGCTGCTGTTCAGCCTGGTGTCCAACCTGGCCCAGCACTACACCAGCGGTCCCAGCCTGTTCGGTGGGTTGTCCGGCGTGCTCTACGGGTTGCTCGGGCATGTCTGGCTGTACCAGTGGCTGGCGCCCAACCCGTTGTTCAGCCTGCCCAAGGGCGTGCTGGTGATGATGCTGGTCTGGCTGCTGATCTGCCTCACCGGGGTGGTCGGTCAGCTCGGCTTTGGCCAGATCGCCAATGCCGCCCACGTCGGCGGGCTGCTCATCGGATGCCTGACCGGGCTCTTGGGCGGGGCCCTGGCACGGCGTAAACTGTCGGCTTGATTTAGGAGATGTTATGTCCACCTTTGCGCAAATGATCGAAAACATCACCCCGGAAATCTACGAAAGCCTGAAACTGGCCGTGGAGATCGGCAAATGGGCCGACGGTCGCAAGCTGACCCCGGAGCAGAAGGCACTGTCGCTGCAGGCGGTGATCGCCTGGGAGATGAAGAACCTGCCCGAAGAGCAACGCACCGGCTACATGGGGCCGCAGGAGTGCGCGTCGAAATCGGCACCGGTCCCCAACATCCTGTTCAAGTCGGACTCGGTACATTGATCGAACTCGCTCGCGGCTCTCTGAGCAAGATGGCGGTGCGCCTGGAAGCACCTGTTGTCCAATACGCCTTTCGCCTGGGTGAGGAGCAGGTGCCGGTCAACCCGCTGATCGGCAAGACCCTGCGCCTGGAATACCTAGGCGCCATCCACTGCACCCACTGCGGCAAGCGCACCAAGACCAGCTTCAGCCAGGGTTACTGCTACCCGTGCATGACCAGGCTGGCCCAGTGCGACGTGTGCATCATGGCCCCGGAGAAATGCCACTACGACGCCGGCACCTGCCGCGAGCCGTCGTGGGGTGAGCAGTTCTGCATGACCGACCACGTGGTGTACCTGGCCAACTCGTCGGGCATCAAGGTCGGCATCACCCGCGCCACCCAGCTGCCCACCCGCTGGCTCGACCAGGGGGCCAGCCAGGCCCTGCCGATCCTGCGTGTGGCCACCCGGCAACAGTCCGGCCTGGTCGAGGACCTGCTGCGCAGCCAGGTGCCGGACCGCACCAACTGGCGTGCGCTGCTCAAGGGCGATGCCGAGGTCCTCGACCTGCCGGCCATCCGCGAACAGATCTTCGACGCCTGCGCCGAGGGCCTGCGGGGCTTGCAGGAGCGCTTCGGCCTGCAGGCGATCCAGCCGCTGGCCGATGCCGAAGTGGTCCAGATGCGTTACCCGGTCGAGGCCTACCCGAAAAAGATCGTCAGCTTCAACCTCGACAAGGATCCCGTGGCCGAAGGCACGCTGCTGGGCATCAAGGGCCAGTACCTGATCTTCGACACCGGTGTGATCAACATTCGCAAGTACACGGCCTACCAATTGGCCGTGCACCAGTAAAAGGACCAGCACTATGCGTACCGAACAACCGCAAGTGATCTACCTCAAGGACTACCAGGCGCCCGAGTACCTGATCGACGAGACGCACCTGACCTTCGAACTGTTCGAGGACCACACCCTGGTCCACGCGCAGCTGGTCATGCGCCGCAACCCGGTACGCGGCGCCGGACTGCCGCCGCTGGTGCTCGATGGCCAGCAGCTGGAGCTTCTGGGCGTGCAACTGGACGACCAGCCCCTGGGCACCAGCGACTACCAGCTCGACGACGACAGCCTGACCCTGCAGCCCAAGGCCGAACGCTTCACCCTCGACACCAGCGTGAAGATCCACCCCGAGAGCAACACCGCACTCGAAGGCCTGTACAAGTCCGGCAAGATGTTCTGCACCCAGTGCGAGGCCGAGGGTTTCCGCAAGATCACCTACTACCTCGATCGCCCGGACGTGATGAGCACCTTCACCACCACGGTGGTCGCCGAGCAGCATCGTTACCCGGTGCTGCTGTCCAACGGCAACCCGATCGGCAGCGGCCCGTCCGAGGACGGCCGCCATTGGGCGACCTGGGAAGATCCGTTCATGAAGCCGGCCTACCTGTTCGCGCTGGTCGCCGGTGACCTCTGGTGTGTCGAGGATGTCTTCACCCGCCAGAGCGGTCGTGACGTGACCCTGCGCATCTACGTGGAGCCGGAGAACATCGACAAGTGCGACCACGCCATGGTCAGCCTGAAGAAGTCCATGCGCTGGGACGAAGAGGTCTATGGCCGTGAGTACGACCTGGACATCTTCATGATCGTCGCGGTCAACGACTTCAACATGGGCGCCATGGAAAACAAGGGCCTGAACATCTTCAACTCCAGCTGTGTGCTGGCCCGTGCCGAAACCGCCACCGATGCCGCCCACCAGCGGGTCGAGGGTGTGGTGGCCCATGAGTACTTCCACAACTGGTCGGGCAACCGCGTGACCTGCCGCGACTGGTTCCAGCTGTCGCTCAAAGAAGGCTTCACGGTGTTCCGCGACGCCGAGTTCAGCGCCGACATGAACTCGCGCACCGTCAAGCGCATCGAGGACGTGGCCTACCTGCGTACCCACCAGTTCGCCGAGGACGCCGGCCCGATGGCCCACCCGGTGCGTCCGGACAGCTTCATCGAGATTTCCAACTTCTACACCCTGACCGTGTACGAAAAGGGCGCCGAAGTGGTGCGCATGGTTCGCACCTTGCTGGGCAGCGAAGGCTTCCGCAAGGGCAGCGACCTGTATTTCGAGCGCCATGACGGCCAGGCCGTGACCTGCGATGACTTCATCAAGGCCATGGAAGACGCCAATGGCGTGGACCTGACCCAGTTCAAGCGCTGGTACAACCAGGCCGGCACCCCGCGCCTGGAGGTCAGCGAAGCCTATGACGCGGCAGCGCAGACCTACAGCCTGACCTTGCGCCAGAGCTGCCCGCAGACCCCGGACAAAGCCCAGAAGCTGCCGTTCGTGATCCCGGTGGAACTGGGCCTGCTCGACGCCCAGGGCAACGACCTGCCGCTGCGCCTGGCCGGCGAAGCGGCGCCGCAGGGCACCAGGCGCGTGCTGTCGGTGACCGAGGCCGAACAGACCTTCACCTTCGAAGGCATTGCCGCCAAGCCGCTACCGTCGCTGCTGCGTGGTTTCAGCGCCCCGGTCAAGCTGAGCTTCCCCTACGACCGCGATCAGCTGATGTTCCTCATGCAGCACGACAGCGATGGCTTCAACCGCTGGGAAGCGGGGCAGCAGTTGTCGGTGCAGGTGCTGCAGGAACTGATCAGCCAGCACCAACGGGGCGAAACCCTCAAGCTCGACCAGCGGCTGATCACTGCCCTGGGCACCGTGCTGGGCAACGAGTCGCTCGATGCGGCCATGGTCGCCGAGATGCTCTCGCTGCCAGGCGAGGCGTACCTGACCGAGATCAGCCAGGTGGCTGACGTGGACGCCATCCATGCCGCCCGCGAATTCGCCCGCACGCAGATCGCCGAGCAGTTGTTCGATGCCCTGTGGGTGCGTTACCAGGCCAACCGAGAGGTGTCGGGCAAGACCGTCTATGTCGCCGAGGCTGAGCATTTCGCCCGTCGCAGCCTGCAGAACATCGCGCTGTCGTACCTGATGCTCACCGGCAAGCAGCAGGTGCTGGACGCGACCCTGGAGCAGTTCGACCAGTGCGACAACATGACCGAGCGCCTCACCGCCCTGGCGGTGCTGGTCAATTCGCCGTTCGAGGCCGAGCGCGCCAAGGCCCTGGAAGCCTTCGCCGAGCACTTCAAGGACAACCCGCTGGTCATGGACCAGTGGTTCAGCGTACAGGCGGCCAGCACCCTGCCGGGTGGCCTGGCACGGGTCAAGGCGCTGATGCAGCACCCGGCCTTCACCCTGAAGAACCCGAACAAGGTACGCGCCTTGATCGGTGCCTTCGCCGGGCAGAACCTGGTGAACTTCCATGCCGCCGATGGCTCGGGCTACCGCTTCCTGGCGGACCTGGTGATCGAGCTCAACGCCCTCAACCCGCAGATCGCCTCGCGCCAGCTGGCGCCGCTGACCCGCTGGCGCAAGTACGATGATGCGCGCCAGGCGCTGATGCGTGGTGAGCTGGAGCGGATCCTGGCCTCCGGTGCGTTGTCCAGCGATGTGTATGAAGTGGTGAGCAAGAGCCTGGCGTAAGCTGGCTGAACGGGGCTGCTGTGCAGCCCTTCGCGGGCAAGCCCGCTCCCACAGGGATCACCGCCACCCTGTGGGTGCGGGCTTGCCCGCGAAGGGTCGCGCCGCGGCCCTTTTTTTTGCTTAACAAAACATAACGTCCCGCTCGTTGTTTTCCCGCTGATATCCCCGATAGGATGGCCCCAAAGCTATTGCAGGGCTCTGGCGCAGGGTTTTCGCAATAGCCTTACCCACTACAAGAACACAAAAGGGGGGCGGTCATGAGAGACCGGACAAGGGCGCGTGCCCTGCGTGGAGCCTGGCCACTGGCGGCCAGCATGTTGCTGGCGCTGACCATGGCGACAGGAGCAGGTGGCGCGCAGGCAGCTGCCGCCGAGGAGTATTCGGTGGAGTCGGCCCGGGCCAGCCAGAGTTTGCTGATCGGTGCCGCCAATGCCGGTAAACGCTTGGTGGTGGTCGGCGACCGCGGCCATATTCTCTTTTCCGACGACCAGGGCAAGACCTGGACCCAGGCGCGGGTGCCCACTCGGCAACTGCTCACGGCGGTGTTCTTCCTCGATGACAAGCGCGGTTGGGCCGTCGGCCATGATGCACAGGTGCTGACCACCAACGATGGCGGCGCCACCTGGAGCAAGCAGTTCGAGGACCTCGCACGCGAAGCGCCGCTGCTGGACGTGACCTTCCTCGACGCCCGGCACGGTTTTGCCGTGGGTGCCTATGGTGCCCTGATCGAGACCACCGACGGCGGCCAGCACTGGCAGGACATTGCCGATCGCCTGGACAACCCGGACCAGCTGCACCTCAACGGCATTGCCTCGATCAAGGACGCCGGCCTGTTCATCGTCGGCGAGCAGGGCAGCATGTTCCGCTCCAGCGACAACGGCCAGAGCTGGGCCCGCGTCGAAGGCCCCTACGAGGGTTCGCTGTTCGGCGCGATCGGTACCGCCCAGCCGCACACGCTGCTGGCCTATGGCCTGCGCGGCAATCTGTTCCGCTCCACCGACTTCGGCGACACCTGGCAACCCATCACGCTCAAGGCCGCCCGTGGCTCGCTCGAGTTTGGCCTGGCAAGCGCCACCTTGCTCGGCGATGGCAGCCTGGTGCTGGTCGGTAACGGTGGAACCGTGCTGCGCAGCCACGATGACGGCCAGAGCTTCACGGTCTACAACCGCGCCGACCGCCTGGCCCTGTCGGCCGCCACCGGGCTGGCCGATGGCGGCCTGTTGCTGGTCGGGCAGGGTGGCGTGCACCTGGCCACCGCCGAAGGCGCAGAGGAGGGGCAGCGATGACCAGTCGGGAGAGTTTCGACATGCACCAGCAACACCATCAAGACAAAGCGACCCTCCTCGAGCGGCTGATCTTCAACAACCGGCCGGTGGTCATCGCCCTGTGCCTGCTGGTGAGCGTCTTCCTGTTCTGGCAGGCCACGCAGATCCGACCGTCCACCAGTTTCGAGAAGATGATTCCGTTGCAGCACCCGTTCATCGAACAGATGCTCGAGCACCGCAACGACCTGGCCAACCTTGGCAACACCGTGCGCATCTCGGTGGAGGCGGTCGATGGCGACATCTTCGACAAGAACTACATGGAGACCCTGCGTCAGATCCATGACGAGGTCTTCTACATCCCGGGTGTCGACCGTGCCGGGCTCAAGTCGCTGTGGAGCCCGAGCGTGCGCTGGACCGAGGTGACCGAAGACGGCTTCGCCGGCGGCGAGGTGATCCCCAACACCTACAACGGCTCGGCCGAAAGCCTCGACGAACTGCGCGACAACGTGCTCAAGTCCGGCCAGGTCGGGCGCCTGGTGGCCAACAACTTCAAGTCCAGCATCGTCGATGTGCCGTTGATGGAGAGCTACCCGGACCCGCAGGACCAGAGCAAGCAGGTCAAGCTCGACTACCAGCAGTTCTCCCATCAGCTGGAAGAGAAGATCCGCGACAAGTTCCAGGCTCAGAACCCCAACGTGAAGGTCCACATCGTCGGTTTCGCCAAGAAGGTCGGTGACCTGATCGACGGCCTGGTGATGGTGGTGATGTTCTTCGGCGTGGCCCTGGCCATCACCTGGGCGCTGCTGTACTGGTTCACCTGGTGCATCCGCAGCACCATCGCCGTGCTCATCACCACGCTGGTGGCGGTGGTCTGGCAGCTGGGGCTGATGCATGCGGTCGGTTTCGGGCTGGATCCGTACTCGATGCTGGTGCCGTTCCTGATCTTCGCCATCGGCATCTCCCACGGGGTGCAGAAGATCAACGGTATCGCCCTGCAATCGAGCGGTGCCGACAACGCCCTGACCGCCGCCCGGCGCACCTTCCGCCAACTGTTCCTGCCGGGCATGATCGCCATCCTGGCCGACGCGGTGGGCTTCATCACCTTGCTGGTGATCGACATCGGGGTGATTCGCGAGCTCGCCATTGGCGCTTCGATCGGCGTGGCGGTGATCGTCTTCACCAACCTGATCCTGTTGCCGGTCGCAATTTCCTACGTGGGCATCAGCCAGAAGGCCATCGCCCGCAGCAAGAAGGACGCAACCCGCGAGCACCCGTTCTGGCGCCTGCTGGCCAACTTCGCCAGCCCCAAGGTGGCACCGGTGTCCATCGCCCTGGCCCTGGCGGCCTTTGCCGGCGGCTTGTGGTACAGCCAGAACCTCAAGATCGGCGACCTCGACCAAGGCGCACCGGAACTGCGTCCTGACTCGCGCTACAACCAGGACAACAACTTCATCATCAGCAACTATTCCACCAGCTCCGACGTGTTGGTGATCATGGTCAAGACCCCGGCCGAGAGCTGCTCGATCCACGCCACCATGGCGCCGATCGACGAGCTGATGTGGACCATGGAGAACACCCCCGGCGTGCAGTCGGCGGTTTCCCTGGTGACCGTGTCCAAGCAGGTGATCAAGGGCATGAACGAGGGCAGCCTGAAATGGGAGACCCTGTCGCGCAACCCGGACGTGCTCAACAATTCCATCGCCCGCGCTGATGGCCTGTACAACGCCGACTGCTCCCTGGCGCCGGTGCTGGTGTTCCTCAACGACCACAAGGCCGAGACGCTGGAGCGGGTCACCGCGGCAGCCCAGGCGTTTGCCGACAGCCACGACAAGGACGGGTTGCAGTTCCTCCTGGCGGCTGGTAACGCGGGTATCGAGGCGGCCACCAACGAGGTGATCAAGTCCGCCGAGCTGACCATCCTGGTGCTGGTGTACCTGTGCGTGGCGGTGATGTGCCTGATCACCTTCCGCTCTTTGGCCGCGACCCTGTGCATCGTCCTGCCGCTGGTGCTCACCTCGGTGCTGGGCAACGCCCTGATGGCCTTCATGGGCATCGGCGTGAAGGTCGCCACCTTGCCGGTGGTGGCCCTGGGTGTGGGTATCGGCGTGGACTACGGCATCTACATCTACAGCCGCCTGGAGAGTTTCCTGCGTGCGGGGCTGCCGTTGCAGGAGGCCTACTACGAGACCCTGCGCTCCACCGGCAAGGCGGTGCTGTTCACCGGCCTGTGCCTGGCCATCGGGGTGTGCACCTGGATCTTCTCGGCGATCAAGTTCCAGGCCGACATGGGTCTGATGCTGACCTTCATGTTGCTGTGGAACATGTTCGGTGCGCTGTGGTTGCTGCCGGCGCTGGCACGCTTCCTGATCCGCCCGCAGAAGCTGGCGGGCAAGGCGGGCGGGTCGATCTTCGCCCATTGACGCAACCGGGGGCCGCTTTGCGGCCCTTTCGCGGGCAAGCCCGCTCCCACAGGGCCTGGCGGGAGCGGCTGGCCCGCCCATTGGCTATAATGCCGGTCCATTTCTCGACGGACCTTCCCATGACCTCCCTCGCCACCGCCCTCGAATCCTGCGACATGCTGCTGATCGACGGGCTCCATGCCTTCGACTTCACCTTCGACGCCGATGGCCTGTCGGTCGAATGCATGGACGGTCGTCAACTGCGCCGCTGGCGCTTCACCCCCGAGCAGGTCGCCGCCGCGGTCGCTGACGGTGACCAATGGCAGCTCAACGGTACCGAAGGCGAGCATCGGCTAGTCTGTATGAGTGCTTTTCGTGCCTCGGAAGATGACGACGATGAAAATCTGGAAGAGCCTGCTGAGCGCTAGCCTCATGGGGCTGACGTTCACCGTCCATGCTGCCGTGCTGCTGGTTGGCAGCTATACCGACGGTACCAGCCAGGGCATCTACCGCTATGGCTTCGATACCCGCAGCGGCCAGATCGACGCCAAACCCCAGCAGGTGGTCAAGAGCGTGAGCCCGTCATGGCTGGTGCTGTCCGCCGACCAGCGCCTGCTGTTCGCGGTCAACGAAACACCTCAGGGCCATGTCAGCAGTTTCTCGCTGGGTACCAAGGGCGAGATCAAGCCGCTCAACCAGGTGGCCAGCCGCGGCGACGAGCCGACCCATGCCAGCCTCAGCCATGACCAGCGCTACCTGTTCATCGCCAACTACGCTGTCGCCCCCGTTCCGGGCGGCAGCCTGGTGGTGGTCCCGGTGGCCCGGGACGGCAAGCTCAAGGACGTGGTCCAGCAACTGCGGCACGCGCCGAGCAAGGCCAACCCCGAACGCCAGGCCGGCGCCCATGTGCACTCGGTGGTGCTCTCGCCCGATGGCCGACACCTGTTCGCCAGCGACCTGGGCGCCGACAAGGTGTTCATCTACCGCTACGACGGTGCCAGCCCCGAGCATCCGCTGAGCCCGGCGATTCCCGCGTCGGTTTCCTTGCCGGCCGGCAGTGGCCCGCGCCATTTGCTGTTCGACGCCAAGGGTCGGCATGCCTACCTGACCCTTGAGATGAGTGGCGAGGTGGTGATGTTCGACGTGCAGGACGGCAACCTGGTGGCGCGCCAGCGCCTGCCCCTGGCCGAACAACAGGGCGCCGCGGCCAAGGCCTCCGGTGGTCTGCACCTGTCTGCCGACGGGCGTTTTCTGTACGTCAGCAACCGGGGCACGGCCAACGAGATCGTGGTGTATGCGGTGGGCAAGGACGATGGTCAACTGACCCTGTTGCAGCGCCGCTCGGTCGAGGGCGATCACCCCCGGGAGTTCACCCTTGACCCGAGCGGCAACTTCCTGCTGGTGGCCAACCAGAAGAGCAACCGGATCGTGGTCATGCGCCGCGATCCCCGCAGCGGCAAGCTCGGCGAGACCGTGCAGGCACTGCCACAGGATGCGCCGTCGGACCTCAAGTTTCTCGAGTGACTATCAATCGGCGTGATGATCTCTACTGGCGCAATGAATTTCTGCGGGCCTTCTTGGCGGCGTAGGTTTGACCCAAGGCCAACAACGGCCATTGTCAAACCACCGAAGTCGAGGACAGCCCACATGAACTTCAATCTCTTTCCGGTCATCGCCGCTTCCGCCATCTCCGCCTCCGTCGTCCTGCCGGCCCATGCCCAGGTCGAGGTGCGTGGTCAATCGTCCGTGACCCACAGCTACACCGACAAATATCTGCAACAAAGCGCGCACTTTCATGCGGCCCTGGGCGGCAAGAGCGCACATTGACCGTTGGAGGGGGTAGTGGTGGCACGACGCCATATGTTTAAATTTGACGCTATATTTTTGACTTCCGGGGTGGAGCATGATGTGGCGTATCGCGGCGGTGGTGCTGTTGCTGTTCTCTTCGCCGATCCTGGCGATCTGAAAGATACAAACGCCGGTCTCGGGTTGCTGCGCCGGCCTCTTCGCGGGTGAACCCGCTCCCACAGGTCCTTCGGTGTTATCAAGAACTCCGCTGTACCTTTGGGGACGGGCTTATCGAGGTGTCGAACTGCCGCGAATAGACAACATGCAGACAGAGGGCATCAGCGGGCCATGATGGCCTTGAACAGGTCCGACTCCAGCCAGCCCTGCAACCAGGTGCGCAAACGTGGGTACGGGGCCTCGGCAAACCAGGCCGGTTCCACCCCGGCAAACTGACGCATCAACGGGAGCAGGGCGGCATCGGCCAGGCTCGGGTGCCCTGCCAGCAGGTAGGGACGACCTTCGAGCAGCCCCTCCAGCTCGGCCAGCCAGGGTTCGGCCTGCTGGCGGTAATGCTCACGCGAGTGCTCGGGGTAGCGCTCGGCGTACTTGTACAGGTTCACCTGGGCTTTGAAGGTCTGGTCATTGCGCGCGATCAACGCGAGCGCCCGGGCCGTGGCCACCGGGTCAGCCAGCAGGCGCCAGTCTTCCGGATCGTTCTGCGCCAGTGCCCAGCGCATGATGTCCAGGCTCTCCTCCAATACGCCCTCGCCGGTATCGAGCACCGGCACCGTGCCCTTGGGCGACAGGGCCAGCAGCTCGGCCGGCTTGTTCTTCATCGCCACCTCGCAAACCTCCACCTCGCAGCCTGAATAGCGCAGGGCCAGGCGTGCACGCATGGCCCATGGGCAGCGGCGGAACGAATAGAGAATCACCCGCACACCTCCACATCGCTCAGGCCGTTGCCCTGGCGGCGTACCTGGATCTGCACCGGAATGCGCTCGTGCATCTCCTGCACATGGGAGATCACCGCCACCTTGCGGCCCTGGGCCTGCAGGCCATCGAGGGCATCCATGGCCAGTTGCAGGGACTCGGGGTCGAGGCTGCCGAAGCCTTCGTCGATGAACAGCGACTCGATGCGCAGGGTGCTCGAGGCCATGGACGCCAGGCCCAGGGCCAGCGCCAGGGAGACCAGGAAGGTCTCGCCACCGGAGAGCGAGTGCACCGAACGCAGCTCGTCACCCATCTCGGTGTCCAGCACCAGCAGGCCCAGGGCGCTGCCGCCACGCTTGAGGCGATAGCGCCTGGCCAGTTGGCGCAACTGGCTGTTGGCGTGGTGCAACAGCAGATCGAGGTTGTAGCCTTGGGCGATCTTGCGGAACACATCGCCTGAGGCCGAGCCGATCAGTGTGTTCAGGCGTGCCCAGCGCTGCCATTGCTGGTAGGCCTGGTCGATCTCGCCGGCCAGGGCCTGGTGCGCCTGCTGGCGACGCTGGTCGTCGGCCTGCTGGGCGCGCAGTTCGGCGCACTGTTGCTCCTGGATGGCCAGTTGCTGCTGGAGCGTAGCCAGTGCTTCTTCCAGCGCTTCGGGCACAACCTCGACGTTGGCCTGGACGACATGCTGCTGCAAGCGCTGCTCGCGCTCCTGAAGCAGCACGCGACCTTGTTCGATGGATTTTTCCGCCACCTGCAGGCGCTGGCGCAGTTCGCCGAGCTGGGCATCGTCGATGGCCAGCAGGCGGTCGAGGCCAGCGTCGTCCAGTTCGGGATGTTCGCCGCGCCACCGGGCGATCTCGCCCTGCAACTGCTGGCACTCCTGTTCCAGCGTCTGTTGGCGCTGGCTATTGGCCTTGAGCTCGCCGGCCAGCTGCACGCCCTGGGTGCGCAGCGCCTGCAGGCGTTCGGCGGTGTCGGCCTCGACGGTGCGGGCCTGTTCCAGTTGCGCGTCCATGTGCTGTTGCCAGGCATCGGCGCTGGGTTGCTCGCCGAGCAGTTCGCCCAGCGTGGCCAGGGCTTGCAGGCGCTGTTCGTCCAGGGTGGCGAGCTTGTGCTGGAGTTGCTGCTGGGTGTTCAGGCGCACTTGCTGCTGGTCGAGCAGCTTGTCCAACTGGGCCTGGCGCGCCTGCTGTTCTTGCTGCTCGTCCTGGCGCTGGTCGAGTTGCTGGCGGCGTTGGGCGATCTGCTGGTCGAGGCCGAGGAAGGCGTTGGCCGGGTCATCGCGCAGGGCCTGGAGAATGTCCGGCGGCAAGACACTGGCCAGGTCGCTCAGGCCTTGCTCAAGCTGCTGCTCGTCGGCGGCCAGGGCCTGGTGTTGCAGGTCGAGATGGCGCTGGGCCTGCTGCTGTGCGTCGCTTGCGGCCTGTAACTGCTGGTTCAGGCGGGCGGCATCTTTTTGCAGGGTGAGCAGGGTGCTCTGGCGCTTCTCGTCGCGGTTGATCTCTTCGTCCAGTCGACGCAGCTGGCTGTCGAGCCAGACGCTGCGCGCCTTGTCATCCTGTGGTGCGAGGGCGGGCCACAGCGTGTGGGCCTGGACCTGCTCGATGAGCGGCTGCAACTGCTCGCCCAGTTGCACCTGTTGCTGCTGGTGGTCCTTGAGCTGGGCATTGACCACGCCCAGCTGGGTACGCAGTTCCACCAACTGGCTGTTGAGGTTTTCGACGTGCGCGCGGGCTGCGTCCTCCTCGGCCTGATCGTGACGGCCAAGGCTGTGCAACAGCGCTTCTGGCTGATGGAAGGGGTGCTCGGCGCTGCCGCAGACCGGGCAGGGTTCGCCGTCGCGCAGCTGGGCGCGCAATTGCTCGACACTGTTGGTCCGTGCCAGGCGCTGGCGCTCAAGCAACTGGCGGGTCAGGGCGAGGGCCTGTTCGGCGGCTTCCTGCTCGGCCTTGGCGGCGGTGCCTTGGCCAATGAGGTGCTGGCGCTGTTGCAGGGCCTGCTGCTGGCGCTCGCGCAGGGTGGCGAGGCCCTGGCGCAGTTCCTGTTCACGCCCGTGCAGACGTGACAGCTCCTCGACCGCGCGCTGCTGCTTGCGGTTTTCCTGAAGCATCGCGCCCAGCAGGTCGATCTGCTCGGCCAGCGCCTGGGGTTCGGCGCCGGCTTCACGGAACAACAGCTCGAAGGTGTCGCGTTCGGCCTGCAGCCGGGCGTTGGCCTGGCTGACCTGGGCTTGCAGGCCAGGCAGCTCTTCGCGGCCCTTGGCCAGGCGTGCGCCGACCAGCATGACTTGCTTCAACTGAGGCAGATAGGCCTGCCAGGCGTTGCTCAGGCCTGCCAGTTGTTCGCTCTGCGCGAGCGCCGCGTCGATCTGCTGCAGGGTTTGCAGGCTGCGTTGCTGGTTGTCCTCCAGCTGTTGCAGTTGCTGCTGCGCGTCGGCGACGTCCTGGTCGGCCTGTTGGGCGGCGGTGCGCTGGCTGGCCAGTTCCTCGTCCAGGCGGGCAAGGCTGTCCTGGGCGGCGAAGGCCTGGCGAAGACGCGGAGTGTTTTCGCTGTGCCGGGCCTGGTGCTGGGCAAGTGCCTGACGCGCCGCTTCCAGCGCCTGTTCCTGCTCGCGGGTGCGGGTGTGCAGCTCGTCTTGCTGGCGCTGTTGCTCGGCGAGCCTGGCGGCCAGGGGCGCCAGTTGCGCGGTCAGTACCTGCTGGCGGTGGAACTGGTGGCGCTGCGGGGCCAGGCGCTCAAGGCGTTGCAGGTCCAGGCGCTGTTCGGCCAGCTGTTGCCAGTCATGCTCGGCCGCTTGCAGGGCCTGTTGGGCTTCGGCGTGCTGGGCCTGCAACTGGCGGCGCTCATGGAGCCAGGTGCGCTGTTGTTCCAACTGGCGCTGGTGCGCCTGGTCGGCCTTGAACTGCTGCTGGGCCTGCTCCAGCTGCTGATCGAGTGCGGCGCGGGCTTCGGCGTCCATGGGCAGCAGATGCTCGGCCTGCTTGTTCAGGTCGTTGTAACGCTCGCCGGTTTCCTTGGTCTTGGTGAATGCGCGTTGGCCCAGGCGAGTGTAGATGGCGGTGTTGGTGAGCTTTTCCAGCAGCTCGCTGCGTTCTCTGTCGTCGGCCTTGAGGAAGGCGCCGAACTCGCTTTGCGCCAGCATCACGGCGCGGGTGAACTGCTCGAAGTTCAGGCCCAGGCGGGCTTCGACCAGTTGCTTGTATTCGTTCTTGCCGCTGCCCAGCAGTTGTTCGCTGTCCAGGTCGTACAGGCTCTGGCGGCTGTGTTGCAGCTTGCCGTTGGCTTTTTCGCGGGCGCGGTTGGCTTCCCAGCGGGCGCGGTAGCGGTGGCCGTCGATGCCGACGAAGTCCACCTCGGCATAGCCGCTGCCGGTGCCACGGCGAAGCAGGTTACGAGGGTCATAGGTGGGGATTTCGCCGTCGGCGTCCGGCACCTTGGCCTCGCGGCCGATGTCGTTGAGCCGGGGCACCGCGCCGAACAATGCCAGGCACAGGGCGTCGAGCAGGGTGCTCTTGCCCGCGCCCGTGGGGCCGGTGATGGCGAACAGACCGGCGCTGGCCAGGGGCTCGGCGGTGAAGTCGATGTCTACAGGGCCTGCCAGGGAGGCCAGGTTCTTCAGGCGAATGGCCAGGATCTTCATGGCTGCTCCTCCTCCAGCTGCACGTCCTGCAGGAGCAGGGCGAAGTCGGCCAGGACCTGTTCGTCGACGGGGTTGCCATAGGCCTGTTCCCAGGCGCGGCTGAACAGGTCCTGCGGGGTCATCTGCGACAGCTCGACGAACGCTTGGTCATCCTCCGCCTGGCTACCGCGTCCGGCGTACTCGGCGCTGATGCGCACCAGGCGCACGGCCTTGCCCTCCAGGGCGCCTTCGATCTGCTGGCGCAGGTCGGGCTGCGGCTCGTCCAGGCGTACCCGCACTTCCAGCCAGGGCTGGCGGTTGGGGTCTTCGAGCAGGTCGACCACCGGCAGGTCGGCCAGTTGTACGAGCAATTCGCCCAGCGGCGCCGGGCCGATGCGCTGCAGGGCCACGGCGCGCGGCACCAGGCGCGGTTCGACGCTGACCAGCTCGGCACCGTCGAGTTCGATTTCCAATACCTGGTGTGGGTAGTTGATTTCGGCGAACGACAGCGGGATCGGTGAGCCGCTGTAGCGGATGCGCTCCTCGCGGTTGACCCGCTGCGGCTTGTGCAGGTGCCCCAGGGCGACGTAGCTGATGGCCTTGTCGAACAGGCGCGCCGGCAGGGCCTCGGCATTGCCGATGATCAGGCTGCGTTCGGAGTCCTCGGAAACCGTGCCGCCGGCCATGTGCGCGTGGCTGATGGCGACCAGGGCCTGGTCCTTCTTGCGCTTGGCCTGGGCGGCGGCGATCAGTTGCTGGTGCACCTGGGTGATGCCGTGCAGGTAGTCATCGCCCAACTGCGGGCCGGTGACCTCCGCCGGGCGCAGGAACGGCAAGGCCAGGCACCAGGCGCAGACCTTGCCGCGGGCGTTGGTCAGAGGGATCAGCAGGCGCTCGGCGTCCAGCTGGCCTTCGTCGAGCCAATGCACGCGACCCAGCGCGTGGGTGCGCAGGCGCCGCATCAGTGCCGCTGGCAGCTCGATGCGCGAGCCGGAGTCGTGGTTGCCGGCAATCATCACGATATCGAGCTTGGGCTGTTGCTCGTGAGCCTGAACGATGAAGTCGTAGAGCCGCTCCTGGGCTTTGACCGGAGGGTTGACCGTGTCGAAGATGTCGCCGGCGATCAGCAGGGCGTCGGGCTGGCGCAGGTGCAACTGGCCAAGCAGCCAGTCGAGGAAGCAGGCGTGTTCGAAGTCGCGTTCCTGGCCGTGCAGGCTCTGGCCCAGGTGCCAGTCGGAGGTGTGAAACAAACGCATGGAGATTTCCGCAAGCATGCAGGCGTGGCACAAGGCGCCACGCGCTGAAGGTTATTTGGGGTAAAGCGGCGGCAGGCTGCCTGTTTCGCCCGAAGGCGTCAGGACCTGCTCGGCCGGTGGGATGGTGCCGATGGCGCGCCACAGCTCGTCGCCTTGCCAATACTGGCCGCTTTCGCTGTACAGGGCGCCATTGAGGCCATCCAGAGCATCGGACAACGGCACGAAGCGCGCCGCCATCTCGGCGAGGGTCTCCGGTTGCTGGCGCGCCCAGGCATCCAGGGCCTGACGGGTGGCCTGGGGGTCGTTGGCCTGGCAGGCGCGCTTGAGGTCGTCCAGCAGGCTGCGTGGGCTCGGGCCGGCCTGGGTGGCTCGCAGTACCGCCGGTTGCGAGCGGGCGCGCCACCACAGGGCGAAGCCCAGCAGGGTGGTTAGGGCGAGCACCAGTGTCGCCAGCTGCCAGGGCCAGAGCACGGCACTGCCGGCGCTGTTGTCGCCGACCGGGGTGTCTGCGCTCAGGGCCGGGTTGTCCTGCACCTGCAGGGTGCGGGCGGGCAGGCTGCTGTGTTCCAGGTGGTCTTCGCGGGTGTTCCACCAGGTGATCTCCAGGGCCGGCAGGGCCAGGTCGCCGCTGTGGGTCGGGACCAGCGCCTCGCGTTCCTCGCGGTTGGCGACCATGCCTCGTTCGTTGATCTCGTTGCGCAGCACGGGCTGGTCCGGGTAGCGGCGCAGGCCACGTATTTCGGTGGCTGGTACCGGCGCCAGCTGAGTGCTGGAAAGACCTTCGGCGCGCAGGGTGATGCTGCGGGTCAGGGAGTCGCCGATTTGTGTCGTCTGGCCGCTTGGGTCCGGGTTCCAGTGCTCTTCCAGTGTCAGGCTGCGGGCTGGCAGCCAGGGCTCGCCAGCGGGCCACGCGGCGGGAATCGGTCGCACGTTCAGGTGCAGGGGCAGCGAGCTGACCTGGACCTGGCGCCCCACCCGAGGTGTGCCGGCCGGCTGTTCGCCATTGTCGGCTGCGGTGGCGGTGAAGGTCAGCGCCGGGATGTCCAGGTTGCCGCTTTGTTGCGGGTAGATCGCGTAGCGGGTCTCGATCACACCGTGGCGCACGCCGTTGATTTCTTTTTCGTAGGTGCGCGACTCGCCCAGTGGTTCGACCTTGGCGTTGTCCAGTTGCAAAGGGCTCAGGCTGCTGTCGTCGTACAGCGACACCGAGTGATAGATGCGCAGGGTCAGCACCGCCTGGGCCTGGACGTACACCTCGGGGCTGTCCAGGGTGGCCTCGACGAATACCTGGGAAGCGCTCTGCGGGCGACTGGCGTCGGCCTGCAGCACTTGCAGCTCGATGGCCTGGCTCTGCGACTGGCCCAGTTGCAGCTCGGGAATGCGCAGGCTGCCGCTGCGCCTTGGCAGCAGGGTGATGATCCAGCGGGTGCTGGCGCGGGTTTCGCCGTCGAGGGTGTGCAGGCTGTTCAACTGACGGGTGCCGCGCACTTCGAAGTCGCCTTCCAGGGCACGCAGGTCGGGCTTGCCGAATTGAGTGACATCCTGGCTTTCCAGGGTCAGCTCCAGGGTTTCGCCCGCCTGCAGGCGTGTGCGGTCGACGCTGGCCTGCAGGGTGGGTTGCGCCTGGGCCTGGAGGAGCCACAGCAGGCTCAGTAGAAAGACGCCGAGGCGACTCATCGTGGGTTGTCCTGATGCAATTGCTGTTCATACCAGAATTTGCGCCGCAACAGCTGGGCCGGGTTGTCGGGGATTTCCCGCAACCATTGTTCCAGGGCCTGGCGCTGTTCGGCATCCAGGCTGGTGGAGACCGGCCGTTGTGGCGGGTGGGTGACACTGTCGTCATCGCCCGGTTGGTTGCCACCTGGCGCTTGTGCGTTGCTGCTTTCGCCAGAGGCCTGGGCCGAGGCCTGTTCGTCGTTGCCGGGCGTGCCCTGGGCAGGGCTGGAGGCCGAGCTGCTGTTGCCTTCGGTTTCGCTGCCGGGTGTGCCTTGGGCATCGCTGCCTGCCGGTTGTTCCTCGGCCTTGGCCTGGCGTTGTTGCAACAGTTGCTGGACCAGGGCCTGGTTGTCCAGGGCCGGCTGCAGGTCGGGCTGGCGCTCCAGGGCCTGCTCGTAGGCATCCAGCGCGGCTTCCAGCGCTCCGGCACGGGCCAGGGCGTTGCCTCGATTGTAGTGGGCCGCGGCGCTGCTGCCTTGGGCAAATGCCTTGGCGGCACCTTCGTAGTCGCCGGCCTGGTACAGCGCCATGCCGCGCCATTGAGGGTCCTCGAAGTGCCGGGCGGCGTCTGCCGGATGCTGTTGTTCGAGCAGGCGCTGGCCTTGCTGGTCAGGGCGCAGCCACAGGTCGTTGAATTCGAAGGCCTGGCTCGGCTGTGGCAGGGCCAGCAGCAGCGGCAGGCAGAACAGCCAGCCGCGCCGTCCGGCGCAGGCAGCCAGCACCAGCAAGGGCAGCAGCAGCCAGTAGCCTTGGTCGGCCCAGCTGTCCAGCTGCACGGTCTGGCCGTCGCTGCGCAGGGCATGGGGGTTGTCGAACAGGCCCAGGCCGCGCAGGTCCAGGTCGTCGATGCGGGCGTGGCGGTAGCGTCCACCGGTGCCGTTGATGAAGGCCTTGAGGCTGGCGTTGTCCAGGCGGGGAAGCAGGATGGCGCCTTGATCATCCTTGAGGTATTCGCCGTTGGCCTGGCGTACCGGCGCGCCCTCGACACTGCCGATGCCGAGCATCAGCAGGCTGGGTCCCTGCCGGCCCAGGACCTTGAGGATGCCGCCGCGCTCCGTGTCGCTCAACGACGAGCCGATCAGCAACAGGCGCCCCTGGCCCAGGCCGCTCTGGGCGAGCAGGGCCAGGCCTTTCTGCACGGCCAGGTCGGCGCGCTGGCCGGGTTGCGGCATGATCGACGGGTCGACCGCCTCGAGCAGGTTGCGGGTGGTGCCCAGGTCGTCGGACAGCGGCACCAGGGTATGCGCGCTGCCGGCATACACCACCAGGGCGGTCTGGCTGTCGCGGCGATGTTCGAGCAGGTCGAGGATCTTGCGCCGGGCCTGTTCCAGGCGGTTGGGGGTACTGTCTTCGGCGAGCATCTGCGGGGTCAGTTCGAGCAGGATGACCAGTGGATCGGCAGGGCGCTGGCGGGTTTCTTCCAGCCGTTGCCAGCTTGGGCCGAGCAGGGCCAGGACCACCAGCAGCCAGGCCAGGCCCAGGGCGACCCACGGCAGCTTGCTGGCTTCGCCTTTGCCGCCGCCGAGCAGTACCGCGTGGAACTGCACCGGCAGGATCAGTTGCCAGCGCCCGGCGCGCTTGCGTCGGTGCCAGAGCTTGAACAGCAGCCAGGCGAGCAGGGGCACCACCAGCAGCCAGAGTGGGCGCAGCCATTGCGGCCAGAACTCGATCATCGCCGCCTCCTCAGGCGCAGGCGTTTAAGGCGCTGTCGCCATTCCGGGTGCGGTTGCAGGAAGCGTGGCCGACGCAGCAGGCGCTGGAGCAGGTTGTCCGGCCATTGCACGGCCACCACCAGCAGCACGCTCAGCAGCAACGCCACCGCCAGGGGCCAGGCATACAAGGCCTTGGCGGTGCGTGCCTGGGTGGGTTGCTGGGCCACGGGTTCGAGCTGGTCGAGGGTGTCGCCGATGGCGACCAGTTCGGCGCCGTCATGGGCGCGGAAATAGGCGCCCTGGGTCAGTTCGGCAATCTCCTTGAGCGAGGCTTCGTCCAGGTCCAGGCTCGGGTTCAGGCCGAGCAGGCCAGGTGTACCACTGGCTTCGGGGTTGGCGCCGATGCCGATGGTATAGATGCGTACGCCTTCCTGGGCCGCCAGGCGGGCGGCGGTGAGCGGGTGGATCTGCCCGCCGTTGTTGGCGCCGTCGGTAATCAGCACCAGCACCCGGCTCTGGGCCGGGCGCATGCGCAGGCGCTTGACCGCCAGGCCAATGGCGTCGCCGATGGCGGTGTTCTTGCCGGCGATGCCGATCTGCGCTTCGTCGAGGAAGGTGCGCACGGTGCGTCGGTCGAAGGTCAGGGGTGCTTGCAGGTAGGCTTCGCTGCCGAACAGGATCAGGCCGACCCGGTCGCCTTCGCGGTCCTGGAGGAAGTCGCCGAGCAGGGCCTTGACCAGGTCCAGGCGGCTGATTTCGTCGTCCTTCCACTGCATGTCGGGGAAGTCCATGGAGCCGGACACATCCACTGCCACCAGCAGGTCACGGCCGCTGGCCGCCACCGGCACCGGCTCGCCCAGCCATTGCGGGCGGGCGGCGGCCAGCAGCAGGAGCAGCCAGATCGCCACGAAGGGCGCCTGCTGGCGCAAGGTCGGCAGGTTCAGGCGGGCGCGGCGCCCGGCCAGGCCTTCGAGCTCATCGAGAAAGCCCACCTTGAGCACCGGCTCGCCGCTGTCGGCGGCGGGCAGCACCAGGCGTGCCAGCCAGGGCAGCGGCAACAGCAGGAAGACCCACGGCCAGGCCAGCTCAAACATGCTTGCGAATCCAGGTTTCGACCGCCTGGGCGAGCCCGGCGATGGCCTTGTCGTCGAGCTTGCACTCGGGTTTGTAGGCGCCTTCGACCAGCACCATCCAGCGGGTCAGGCCGGCGGCCGGGCAGCGGTTGTCGAGAAACGCCAGCCACTGGCGACCGTTGAGCGTGTGACTGTTGGCGCCGGGGTAGTGGTTGCGGCACAGGCGCTTGAGCAATGCGTTGATCTGCTGCAACCAGGCGCCGGCCGGCGCGCCGTCATAGGGGCGGGGCAGACGTGCCAGTTCGGCCAGCGCCTCCAGGCGCACAGGGTCGAGGGGTTGTTCGGCGCGCACCACCCGGGGTTTGGCCGGGCGCCAATGGCGCAGCCGCCACAGGCCCCAGCCGAGCAGGGGCAGCAGGGCGAGCAGCACCCACCAGCCTGGCGCAGGTGGCCACAGGCCGACCGCCGGCGGGGCGATCAAGGGTTGCAACTGGTCCAGCGGGCTCATTGGCTGCTCCCGGGGCGCTGGGCGTTGAGGTACTCACGCAGTTGCTCGATCATTTCGCTCTGGGTGCTCAGGGGCATCAGCACCACCCGCAGTTTCTGTGCCAGCAGCTCCCAGCGCTCGATGCGCGCCTCTGCCCGCTGGCGGTAGGCCTGGCGCAGGTTGGCATCGAGGGTGTCGAGCTCCAGTTGCGCGCTGCGCTGGGCGAAGCGCAGCAGGCCGGCGGCGGGCAGGGCGTGGTCGAGCGGGTCCGAGACGGGCATCAGCAACAGGTCGCAGTGACGCGAGAGCATGCTCAGGTGCTGTTCGACCCCAGGACTCAGGGCCCGCTCGTCGCAGATGATGATGGCCAGGCTGCCTGGGCGCAGCACCTCGCGGGCGCGGCGCAAGGCCAGGCCCAGGCTGTCGGCCTGGGGCACGGCCTCGGTGTGCAGCGCCTGGTTGACCTTGGCCAGGCGGTTGAGCAGTTGTAGCAGGCTCTGCTTGCTGCGCCGAGGCTTGATCTCGTGGTGATCGTTGTCGCCGAACACCAGCCCGCCGATGCGGTCGTTGTGACCCAGCGCGGCCCAGCCGAACAGCGCCGCGGCCTGGGCCGCCAGCACCGACTTGAACATCAGGCCGGAGCCGAAGAACAACCGCTGGCTCTGTTCGACCAGGATGAAGATCGGTCGCTCGCGCTCCTCGTGGAACAGCTTTGTGTGCGGCTCCTGGGTACGTGCGGTGACGCGCCAGTCGATGTTGCGCACATCATCGCCTGCCTGGTAGACCCGCACCTGGTCGAAATCCACGCCGCGCCCGCGCAGCTTGGAGTGGTGCAGGCCCACGAGAGGGCTGCGCTGGCCGGGCCGGGAAAACAGCTGGATTTCGCGCACGCGGTGACGCATGTCGATCAACTCGGCAAGGCCGATGCGGATGCCGGGTTCGGCCGGGTGCGCGGTGGGCATGGGGTCAGGCGACGGCGACGACGTCGAGGATGCGCTGGACCACCCGGTCCTGGTCGACCCCCGCCGCTTCCGCCTCGAACGACAGGATGACGCGGTGGCGCAGCACATCGAACAGCACCGCCTGGATGTCCTCGGGGCTGACGAAGTCGCGTCCGGCCAGCCAGGCATGGGCGCGGGCGCAGCGGTCCAGGGCGATCGAACCGCGAGGGCTGGCGCCATAGGCGATCCAGTCGGCCAGTTCGGCGTCGAACTTGGCCGGGGTGCGGGTGGCCATCACCAGTTGCACCAGGTATTCCTCCACCGCGTCGGCCATGTACAGGCCGAGGATCTCCTTGCGTGCGGCGAAGATCGCCTGCTGGCTGACCCGCCGCTCCGGCTTGACCTCGCCGCCGAGCGCCTCGCCGCGCGCCTGCTGGAGGATGCGCCGCTCAACGGCGGCATCCGGGAAGCCGATCTTCACGTGCATCAGGAAACGGTCGAGCTGGGCTTCGGGCAGGGGGTAGGTGCCTTCCTGCTCGATGGGGTTCTGGGTGGCCATCACCAGGAACAGCGGCGACAGCTCATAGGTGCTTCGCCCGACGCTGACCTGGCGTTCGGCCATGGCTTCGAGCAACGCCGACTGCACCTTGGCCGGAGCGCGGTTGATTTCGTCGGCCAGCACCAGGTTGTGGAAGATCGGCCCCTGCTGGAACACGAAACTGCCGGTTTCCGGGCGGTAGATCTCGGTGCCGGTGATATCGGCCGGGAGCAGGTCGGGGGTGAACTGGATGCGATGGAACTGCGCCTCGATACCCTCGGCCAGTTCCTTGATGGCCTTGGTCTTGGCCAGGCCAGGTGCACCTTCGACCAGCATGTGGCCGTCGGCCAGCAGCACGATCAGCAGACGTTCGACCAGCTTCTCCTGGCCAAGGATCTGGGAGGAAAGAAAGGTGCGCAGCGCGATCAGCGCCTCACGGTGTTCCATCGTCGACGGTTCCTGGAAATGGGCCTGGCGTGCTGGCACAGCGGCGTCCGGGCAGGGGGTGATACTTTAATCCATCCGGGCCCATGCCGACCAATGGCGGCGTGGAAATTTCTCACCGCTCCGCCCTGCAAGGCAGGATGTCGGTGCCCTGTCCAGCTGTGGAGCCTGGCGAGGTGCCAGCGCCTTTGCCTGGAGTGCGAGCAGGAGGCCTGGCAGCCTGGAGGTGTGACCGGGAGGGATGGGGCCGCTTGGCGGCCCAGTCACGACGCGGGGCCGCCGACGCAGAACTTGAGTCATTCACGTTTTGTCCTGTGTCGTCTGCCCCGGCCCTTTGGCAGCCCCACAAGTCTGCGTCGAGTCCGGCCTGTGGGGCGGCGGCGCTGCCGCGTCAGAGCTCGCTGACGTAGGTCCCGGTGCCATCGAGGATGTTGCGCAAGGTCAGGTCGACTTCCTCCAGGTCCGTGCCCGCCGAGGTCAGCAGGATCTCCAGTTGCTCCGAACCCTTGAGCGCATCCCGGTCTCCGGCGGCCACTTCGATCAGCAGGCGATTGGCGCCGAGGGTCACCTTCAGGCCGTCGAGCGTCGAGGGCTCGTCGTCCAGGGTCAGGTCCACCGTGTCTTCGTCGGGGTAACGGGTGAGCAAGAACATCTGCCCCTTGTCGCTGTGGCAGCACAGGGTCGCCATGTTGTCTTCCTCTTCGTCGCAGGGCGTGGCGAAGAGCAGGGCGGTTTTCAGTTGCATGGGCAGGCTCTGGTCAAGGAAATGAAAGGGAATTCTGACAGTGTTGCGGGTGCATATAAACGTAAAGTTACCGCCCCTTGACCGAAATTGTCGCAGCGCTGCAAGCCGTGGTGACCGCTCAGTCGTTAAGCTGCCCAATCGATGGACACCCGTAAAGCCACAGCTCCGAGGGGGCAGTCGTCTTTGCAGGTGCCCATCCATGGAACGGATGGACGTGCAGGTCGCGTCCAACGCCTGGTTTTTCACCGTCCTGTCGCCACGGGTTGGCTATCGTTGACCATGAACGGCGGACGCACGCGACGCTTCACCTAATAACAAAGCCCAAGCGGAGTACCACAGATGGCGTTCTTCACCGCAGCCAGCAAAGCCGACTTCCAGCATCAACTGCAAGCGGCCCTGGCGCAGCACATCAGCGAGCAGGCACTGCCACAAGTGGCGCTGTTCGCCGAACAGTTCTTCGGCATCATCTCTCTGGACGAACTCACCCAGCGCAGGCTTTCGGACCTGGCGGGCTGTACCCTCTCTGCCTGGCGCATCATCGAGCGCTTCGACCCTGAACACCCGCAGGTGCGGGTCTACAACCCCGACTACGAACGCCACGGCTGGCAGTCGACCCACACGGTGGTCGAGGTGCTGCACCACGACCTGCCGTTTCTGGTCGACTCGGTGCGCACCGAGCTCAATCGCCGCGGCTACAGCATCCATACCCTGCAGACCACCGTACTGAGCGTGCGCCGGGGAGCCAAGGGCGAGCTGGTCGAGCTGCTGCCCAAGGGCACCCAGGGCGAGGGCATCCGCCATGAGTCGCTCATGTACCTGGAGATCGACCGCTGCTCCAACGCCGCCGAGCTGACCACCCTGACCAAGGAGTTGGAGCAGGTGTTGGCCGAGGTGCGTGTTGCTGTCGCCGACTTCGAGCCGATGAAGGCCAAGGTCCGCGACCTGGTGGAGCTGGTGGAGCAGACCGCGTTCGGTCCGGCGCAACACGACAAGGCCGAGGTGAAGAGCTTCCTGTCGTGGTTGCTGGACAACCATTTCACCTTCCTCGGTTACGAAGAGTTCGTGGTCGAGTCCGACGCCGATGGCGGTCACCTTGTCTATGACGAAGGCTCGTTCCTTGGCCTGACCCGCCTGCTGCGTGCGGGGCTGGGCGCCGACGACCTGCGCATCGAGGACTATGCCGTCGCCTACCTGCGCGAGCCTGAGCTGCTGTCGTTCGCCAAGGCCTCGCAGCCAAGCCGCGTGCATCGCCCGGCGTACCCTGACTACGTCTCGATCCGCCAGCTAGACGCCGACGGCAAGGTCATCAAGGAATGCCGCTTCATGGGCCTGTACACCTCGTCGGTGTACGGCGAGAGCGTGCGTACCATCCCCTACATCCGCGGCAAGGTCGCCGAAGTCGAGCGCCGCTCGCACTTCGACGCCAAGGCCCACCTGGGCAAGGAGCTGGCCCAGGTGCTCGAGGTGCTGCCGCGTGACGACCTGTTCCAGACGCCGGTGGACGAGCTGTTCACCACGGTCATGTCGATCGTGCAGATCCAGGAGCGCAACAAGATCCGCGTGTTCTTGCGCAAGGATCCATACGGCCGCTTCTGCTACTGCCTGGCCTATGTGCCGCGTGAGATCTACTCCACCGAGGTGCGCCAGAAGATCCAGCAGGTGCTGATGGAGCGCCTGAAGGCCAGCGACTGCGAGTTCTGGACGTTCTTCTCCGAGTCGGTGCTGGCGCGTGTGCAGCTGATCCTGCGGGTCGATCCGAAAAACCGCATCGACCTCGATCCGCAGCAACTGGAAAACGAAGTGATCCAGGCCTGCCGTTCCTGGCAGGACGATTACTCCGCCCTGGTGGTGGAGAACTTCGGCGAAGCCCAGGGCACCAACATCCTGGCCGACTTCCCCAAAGGCTTCCCGGCGGGCTACCGCGAGCGTTTCGCCGCCCATTCGGCGGTGGTCGACATGCAGCACGTGCTGGCGCTGTCGGAGAGCAAGCCGCTGGCGATGAGCTTCTACCAGCCCCTGACCCGCGTGGGCGACCGCCTGCTGCATTGCAAGCTGTACCACGCCGATACCCCGCTGGCGCTGTCGGACGTGCTGCCGATCTTGGAGAACCTCGGCCTGCGCGTGCTCGGCGAGTTCCCGTACCGCCTGCGTCATGCCAGCGGCCGCGAGTTCTGGATCCACGATTTTGCCTTCACCTACAGCGAAGGCCTGGACCTGGACATCCAGCAGCTCAACGACATCCTGCAGGATGCCTTCATCCATATCGTCCAGGGCGACGCCGAGAACGACGCCTTCAACCGCCTGGTGCTGACCGCCGGCCTGCCATGGCGCGACGTGGCGCTGCTGCGGGCCTACGCCCGCTACCTCAAGCAGATTCGCCTGGGCTTCGACCTGGGCTACATCGCCGCCACCCTGAACAACCACACCGACATCGCCCGCGAGCTGACCCGGTTGTTCAAGACCCGCTTCTACCTGGCGCGCAAGCTCAACAACGAGGACCTGGACGACAAGCAGCAACGTCTGGAACAGGCGATCCTCAGTGCCCTGGACGAGGTCCAGGTGCTCAACGAAGACCGCATCCTGCGTCGCTACCTGGACCTGATCAAGGCCACCCTGCGCACCAACTTCTACCAGCCGGATGCCAACGGGCAGAACAAGTCGTACTTCAGCTTCAAGTTCAACCCCAAGCTGATCCCCGAGCTGCCCAAACCGGTGCCGAAGTTCGAGATATTCGTCTACTCGCCACGGGTCGAGGGCGTGCACCTGCGCTTTGGCAACGTCGCCCGCGGTGGCCTGCGCTGGTCGGACCGCGAGGAAGACTTCCGCACCGAAGTGCTTGGCCTGGTCAAGGCCCAGCAGGTGAAGAACTCGGTGATCGTGCCGGTGGGCGCCAAGGGCGGCTTCCTGCCGCGCCGCCTGCCGCTGGGCGGCAGCCGCGACGAGATCCAGGCCGAAGGCATCGCCTGCTACCGGATCTTCATCTCGGGCCTGCTCGACATCACCGACAACCTCAAGGACGGCGGCGTGGTGCCACCGGCCAACGTGGTGCGTCACGATGACGACGACCCGTACCTGGTGGTGGCTGCGGACAAAGGCACCGCGACCTTCTCCGACATCGCCAACGGCATCGCCAACGACTACGGCTTCTGGCTGGGCGACGCCTTTGCCTCGGGCGGCTCGGCCGGCTATGACCACAAGGGCATGGGTATCACGGCGCGCGGCGCCTGGGTCGGTGTGCAGCGCCACTTCCGCGAGCGCGGCATCAACGTGCAGGAAGATCCGATCACCGTGGTCGGCATCGGCGACATGGCCGGTGACGTGTTCGGCAACGGCTTGCTGATGTCCGACAAGCTCAAGCTGGTGGCGGCGTTCAACCACCTGCACATCTTCGTCGACCCGGATCCGGATCCGGCCACCAGCTTCGTCGAGCGCAAGCGCCTGTTCGAGCTGCCGCGTTCGGCCTGGAGCGACTATGACACCAGCATCATGTCCGAAGGTGGCGGGATCTTCCCGCGCAGCGCCAAGAGCATCGCCATCTCCCCGCAGATGAAGGAACGCTTCGCCATCGAAGCCGACCGCCTGACGCCGACCGAGCTGCTGCATGCCTTGCTGCAAGCCCCGGTGGACCTGTTGTGGAACGGCGGTATCGGTACCTACGTCAAGGCCAGCAGCGAAAGCCACGCCGATGTCGGCGACAAGGCCAACGACGCCCTGCGGGTCAACGGCAACGAGCTGCGCTGCAAGGTGGTGGGCGAGGGCGGCAACCTGGGCATGACCCAGCTTGGCCGGGTCGAGTTCGGCCTCAATGGCGGTGCCACCAACACCGACTTCATCGACAACGCCGGCGGCGTGGACTGCTCCGACCACGAGGTCAACATCAAGATCCTGCTCAACGAAGTGGTGCAGGGTGGCGACATGACCGAGAAGCAGCGCAACCAGCTGCTGGGCAGCATGACCGATGAAGTCGCCTCGCTGGTGCTGGGCAACAACTACAAGCAGACCCAGGCCCTGTCCCTGGCGGCGCGCCGTGCCCTCGAACGCATCGCCGAGTACAAGCGCCTGATGGCTGACCTGGAGTCGCGTGGCAAGCTGGACCGGGCCATCGAGTTCCTGCCGTCCGAGGAGCAACTGGCCGATCGCCTGGCCGCCGGCCAGGGGCTGACCCGTGCCGAGCTGTCGGTGCTGATTTCCTACAGCAAGATCGACCTCAAGGAGCAGTTGCTCAAGTCGCTCGTGCCGGATGACGACTACCTGACCCGCGACATGGAGAATGCGTTCCCGCCGTCGCTGGTCAGCAAGTTCGCCGAGGCCATGCGCCGTCACCGCCTCAAGCGCGAAATCGTCAGCAACCAGATCGCGAACGACCTGGTCAACAACATGGGCATCACCTTCGTCCAGCGCCTGAAGGAGTCCACCGGCATGAGCCCGGCCAACGTTGCCGGTGCCTACGTGATCGTGCGGGACATCTTCCACCTGCCGCACTGGTTCCGTCAGATCGAGGCCCTGGACTACCAGGTTCCGGCCGAGATCCAGCTGACCCTGATGGACGAGCTGATGCGCCTGGGTCGTCGTGCGACCCGCTGGTTCCTGCGCAGCCGCCGCAACGAGCAGGATGCAGGCCATGACGTGGCGCACTTCGGGCCGAAGATCGCCCAGCTGGGCCTGAAGCTCGATGAGCTGCTGGAGGGCCCGACCCGCGATCGCTGGCAGCAGCGCTACCAGGGCTTCGTCGAGGCCGGGGTGCCGGAGTTGCTGGCACGCATGGTCGCAGGCACCACGCACCTGTATACCCTGTTGCCGATCATCGAGGCCTCGGATGTCACCGGCCACGATCCGGCCCAGGTGGCCAAGGCGTTCTTCGCCGTGGGCAGCTCGCTGGACCTGACCTGGTACCTGCAGGAGATCAGCAACCTGCCGGTGGAGAACAACTGGCAGGCCCTGGCCCGCGAGGCGTTCCGCGACGACATCGACCTGCAGCAGCGGGCCATCACCATCTCTGTGTTGCAGATGGTCGATGCCCCGGAGGACATGGACGCCCGCGTGGCACTGTGGTGTGAACAGCACCGGGTGATGGTGGAGCGCTGGCGCGCCATGCTCGACGACCTGCGCAATGCCGCGGGCACCGACTATGCGATGTACGCGGTGGCCAACCGCGAGCTGGTCGACCTGGCCATGAGCGGGCAGGCGACGGTGATTCCGTCCTGAGCGTAAGCTGAAACAAAAAGCCCCGGCAGTGATGCCGGGGCTTTTTCATTGGGCTGGCTCGAGCTTTGTGGGAGCAACTGTCTTGCTCAATTCCTAAAAGCTGACGAGATCCCTGTGGGAGCGGGCTTGCCCGCGAACACGGGCGAAGCCCGTGCCATCCAACGGCGTGTCTTCTTCGTGGGTAAACCCG
>Ga0153917_1000281_pt1 | contig 39711 bp, 37 predicted proteins | sample TSFL001MetaG_FD_104695 | JGI IMG/M metagenome (GOLD analysis project Ga0153917, IMG submission 104695) | Attine ant fungus gardens microbial communities from Florida, USA - TSFL001 MetaG | ecosystem: Host-associated > Fungi > Mycelium > Unclassified | place: USA: Florida, Paynes Creek Historic... | reverse complement strand
GATTTTCGTAGGCGATCACGATCCCCGTAAACCCATGAGTGAGAACACGGTGAACAAGGCTTTGCGAGTTATGGGCTATGACACCAAAACGGAAGTCTGTGGGCATGGTTTCAGGACGATGGCGTGTAGTTCACTTATTGAATCAGGATTGTGGTCGAGGGATGCAGTGGAGCGGCAGATGAGCCATCAGGAGCGTAGTTCTGTGCGCGCGGCTTATATCCATAAGGCGGAGCATCTCGGGGAGCGAAGGCTTATGCTGCAGTGGTGGGCGGATTATCTTGATGCGAATAAAATGGCAGCTATCACTCCATTTGACTATGCAAAGATTAATAGTCCTTTTCGATAACACTAACTAAGTGTCTGAATATTAACTTTTTGTTAATTAAAAGCTTATAACTGAGAAGCCTCCGCCCTAATGGGGAGAGGCTTTTGTCTTAACTCAATCAAGAAGGGAATCGTTATGTAAAACTTTATTTTTTTGTCCGGTATGTGAACGGAAGTGTTAAATATCCACTATGCCTTGTTCGCGCAATGGTCATCTTTTCAATCAAATAACCCCAAGCTTTGCATACAATTCTTTTTTCTCTTTCATGCTGTTATCCAATGGTGCAACTCGTAATGCTGCTTTCAAATAAGCTGCAGCACCAGAGTAATCACGCATTTGCTCGCAAACTAAAATGAGTTGGCTTAACACATGGAACTTCATTGGAGTTGTTTGGTTTACTTTCTCCAATAGTGCTCTTGCTTCAGGATATTTTGCTTCAAGGCCAAGGATAGATGATTCTAAATACATGGTAGTCGCGTTTTCTGCTTCAACTTGCTTTCGTTGCAACAGCCAGGATTTTGCTTGACTGATATTGCGCAACTGTAGGTTTGTCTTAACTATCAGCTCGAACAAAGCTGCAGGTTGAGTCAATTTACCCTCGAGCAAGATCGCTTTATTATCTTCTACAACTTTTTCAAAGTCGAATAAGCGATTGGCGCGGTACAAGGCAATAAGTTGCTGATGTAAAGCTTGTAGATCTTTACTGCGGCCATACTCCTGCGACGCTAACTGAGCAGCCTTTTGGTAAGATTGGTTGGACATTGCTTCAAGTACCGCACTTGACCAGTCCTGATCAAGTTTAGTCTGAAAAACGGGAGCAATAGCACCAACTTTTAGTTGCTTAGTGGTAGCTGCATCAAATGCATGAATTAAGTCGGAAATAGTTGAAAAGCGATCCTCCGCTCGTTTTTGTAAGCAGGTAAGAACCACTTGCTCCAGGTCCGTATGAATAGAGCTATTAATCTCTGTGGGAAGCTTGAAAGGTGCGTGGCGCTGAACTTGTGCTGGCGTATCATGGGGCAGCTTTCCTGTCAGCAGCTGGTATAGCAAAACACCTAAGCTATAGATGTCGCCCAATAGTAGCTCTTCCAGGCTGCCTCTACGACTATCGACGTTGGAGAACTCTGGGGCCGAATACAACACAGTCCCGCCATTTTCTCGGGTACGAACGTAAATTTCTTCTGGTAAAGCTGAGCTGCCAAAGTCCGTCAACTTCACCAGGTCCCGTTCGCCAACCAAAATGTTATGTGGCTTAATATCTCCATGGGATATTGGCACTGGTAGTTCGGCCAAATAATGCACAGCACAGAGCACTTGACGATATATTCTGAACAACCGTTCATAGGTCTGGCCAAAATTACGCTGCCTGTCATCGAGCTTTTGCGCCAGGGTTTGGCTTGGGAAATATTCCATTTCAATATAGAACCATTCATTATCTATACGGCCCATATCAAAAATTTGCACAATATTTTCGTGCGGCTCGACGTCTAAAAGCTCTTTACCTTCGGCAAGCTGGCGGTCTTCCCGAGTAATATCCTTAGGGATTTTTACTGCGACAATTTTTCCATCTTTCAGGCGCTCCGCCCGCCATACCCAACCATGGCTGCCATCACCAAGGCATTCAAGTAACAGGTATTTGTCACCAAGGCGTTTATTTGTCCCTGGCAAAAAATGTGCTGATTTTATATTCACATCAACACCTCATAGTGAATTCTGTCCAAAACAATCATGTTCAGATTTTTGATAAATAGAAAGCGACTAAACACCACCTCAACATCAGGAGCGGCGCTTACTTGGGTACCAGTGGACGAAGTAAAACCCACGCGGCAAATGTCTTTCAGTTTTCGGGTATCAGGTGCACCTACTAAGCCTTGGCTCCAGGCACTGAGGATCAGAGTTTTGGGGGAATGATTCCAGCGCTGTGCTGCTTCCAGTAAGTTTTTTAATTTTTCTTCTAGCTTTTGCTGCCCCTTCGCTGAACCATCAAAGCGTTCAAATTCGATTAAACACATAGGCGATGCAGATGATTTATGAAACCAGCCTGAGTCTGAGCGAATATCAGCACCAAATGTACCTGGAGCCGGACATTCCACTACCGCCATAAATGACTGTTCATGCCCGAATGTATTCCAAACGCTACAGCCTAAGCTGTGGACCAATACATCCTGGTCCAATAGCTTACCGCTTGCTAAAAGCGGAAACGTCTCCTTTACCCAAGCTACTTCAGGCATAGGCACCTTAGCCATTGAAAGAGCCCCAAACACGCAATACCTCCGGTGATTCACCACCGTGAATTAATGCCTTACTACCAACTTTAACAAGCAGTGGTGCAGGGATTGAACGACCACACACCAAAGCTTCACCGGTTGATAAACTCGGAAGTTCCTCCAGATCAGCTTTGCTCACCATATCTGATGCTTTAGCTATAAATCGTTGATCGTCTGGGTTCTTTAAGCGCATCGTAATTAGCGTATTGCACTGAGAGGTCACATCTGAATCTAATTTCGATGGACGCTGGCTCACAATGCCAAATCCAACACCAAATTTACGACCTTCACCAGCGATCTTTTTAATAATCCGGTGACTGACTGCATTGCCACCGGCCGGAGCAAAATTATGGCCTTCTTCGTAAATGATAAAGCATGGGCGCAGCGGGTCCGTTTTGCTCGAGGCCGCTTTTAATATTTCACTAGATAACAGTGCACAAATGACTTGCTTAGCAGTATCACTCAAACCTTGTAAGTCAACAACGACTAAACGCCCTTGTTGATTGCTTGGGCGTCCCACCATTTTGTAAATATCAGTTGGCTCAGCCATCGTTGCACTGTAAAAACTTTTGGCTTCATTAAGCACGCGTGAAAGCTTCATCGAGGCGACGGCGGCACTACGGCCTGATAACGCCTTCGCCTCAGCTTCAGAAAGGTCGTCCCACTCTTTTAACTCTTCAATACCATCACCTAATAAGAAGCGCAGGCGGTTAATATCTCGTGGCTCGGTCTTATCTGCAGAGCGCCAATAACGAATTGCAACATCGAGTACCCGTTGCTGCGGTTCCGTTAAGCCAGGTAATATTTCAGCAATATCGTCCATTTCAAAATGGTCAAACTGAAGCGCTAATGGCGTATTCTTACTGGCGTATTTATGTTTAAAAGATTCGTGCTGCGGCGAGTAAACCTGAATACCTGCACCAGCGGCTTGCAGCTTTTCAAAGGTCTGTTTTATCAGTGGTAGTGCTTCTTGATCACGCTTATCGTCAGTGGCTTCTAAGAAGCTTGAGAATTGCAGATTACCGCCAGCGAGAGCTTTACCATATTCACCATGTGGGTCAAATACTACTACAGTACCGTTATTAACCGCGACTAAACGCTCAATAATGCGGCCAACAGTATAAGACTTACCTGAACCCGTCATTGCCAGAATAGCCAAATGCTCAGTGACCAACTTGTTCACGTCAATAAAAACCGGAACTGTATTCTCGCCTTTGTCGTAGCCTACTAAGTTGCCTAAGTGCAAACTGGAGTGTTCATTAAATTCGTAAAAATCACTCAAAAACTGGAAATCGACGGTTTCAACAGCGGTACCAGGGTTAAGTGGGCGACGTGGAATTTTGATTTGACGAGTAACAGGATCGCGGTAACCAACCAGCTCGACCTGAGCAAACATATTCTCACCAGTTACATTCGCACCGGGCAAAAGTTCAAGCTCAGTCACACCATCGCCAAAGCCGGCGTTATAGAGCATATTGGTACGACTGATCTTGGTCACTCGCCCCAGTACGGCGACTTGCCCCTCATCTTTGCGTTCCTGGTGCATAATGCGTACAAACTCACCACGGCGTACTGAAAACGAGTCTTGCACAACCATAGTTAACTGGCTGGCATCACCAGTGTTACCGACTAATTTACCTAAAACTTTATAAGCCATTATTCAATCCCTCATCGAGGCCTGCCAACCACCCTGCCTCAATATCATTATTCTTTAGAGCCTGGTGTAAACCCTGGCGATAAAACGTAGCAAATTTAGGTAAAATGCCAAGCTGTTGATAGCCAAGTAATTGTGGCAACGGCATTGCATTACCTTTGTTCTGCATATCCAGCACCATGAGGCGAGAGGCAACTAAATCGAGATCAGCACTTTTCCATTCTGGTTCGTCACCCGCTAATTGCACCATTTTTATCTGTCCACCTCGGGCACTACGGAAGTGAAAACCAATTAACCCTTGCTTAGCTTCAATGTTGGGTTCAATACGGTTTTCTTGCTCAGACAAACGAAATGCGATGGTGCGCGAATAGTTGCCTAAAATACCATTGATAAATCGCAAATCCCCCACGCCCACCAAACTTTCATCAAGCCCTGCCAGATTTTGCATCAAATCTTTAGAAAACCCATCAGATGCTAAAATTTGTTTGCGGCCTTGTTCGGTACGTAAATCTTGTTTGGCGATACTTACAATGGCACTAAAGCGCTCAGCTAAAATGCTCGCAAGTACTACACCATTTTGATTCCAGGGAAAAATTTTAGAGCGATGGTTTTGCCAAAAAGTTTCTATCACTTGCCTGGTTTTTTCGTACTCTTGTTTATGACGGACATTGCGCTCCAGTGGAGCCATATCCCGTGCTAAAAACAACGGCGTATCCAGCAAAATTAAATCGCTAGGCTCATAACTTAAAAGTTTTTTTTCAACTAACTGATAAGATTGACGAATTTCAATTAAGTCAAGCCGTTTACGCTGTGCTTCAAAATCAATATCATCCAGTTCTGATACCGAGTCGCTACCTACCGTGCTGACTTTATTGTCATCTATTAGCAAATCTGTGCGTACTGCCGCACTGGCATAAATAAAACCACCCAATACCTTGTCTAAGCACGATTTAGTCGCAATACCAGCTACGCGTAAATTAACGATTGTGGGCTTGGGGACCGCTTTCACTAAGCCAGAATCACGAAACAGCGGTGCCACTTGTTCAATATCACGGACCTGTTTAAGCAAACGTCCTGCACTTCCAGGTAAGCGGAGCTGGCTATCGATGGCGAGAGATTGCGCTAAATTCATCGTTTTGTTCTCATTCATGCTTATAGCGCTCCTGTGTGTAGCTGCTCGCTAAGTAATGGGGCATAAGCCCAATATTGCGAGGCTTGTAGGCATGTTTTACCGGTGGCGGTTATGCCCGCTTCGTCGATAAAATCGTGCTGCCGCAACATCTCACCCCGCTTGACAATATCAAGGCTGTTAACATCAAACATCAGCTTAACCGCGTTATGTTCAGACAACGCTTGTAAGCTCATGCCACTTCCAGCATAGAGTAGTAGCAATACAACCAGATCGTGCTTATCTGGTGTGTAGTCAGTTGATGGCGCGTTAGGTTCGATAATTCGTTCAGCAATGCCTGCGTGGTCCACAAACCAATTCAACCAGCTCACCAGGAGCTCACTATGATTGAGTAAATTTAGCGACCATAAAGGTAATGTGGTAAAGGCTACTAGCCCACTGTTGCTGTGTTTTCGTATGTAGCGGGTATGCACCACATCGCCAGCCTGGTGTTGGTGGCGATCTGCACTGCCAGTAAAGCCAGCAATAGCCTGGTCTGTTTCACTGGCTAGCAAAGCGGTTAGCCCTGGCTCTTGCACCCTCAAGACCGCTGGTACTAACTGCCAATCTAGTGGGGAGGACAAGTGCGCTAATAAGGTAAATTGTTCAGCTTTCAGGTTTATCACCAAAGCGGCACAACCTGCCTGCATAGCCCAGTGATACAGGCGTTGCATAGTATTAGCGTCAGTCAACTCTTCTGCTTGTACTAACAACAAACCGCTGGCTGGCGGCGAGCTAATCCAATCCTTCGTTAAGGGGGTTGCCCCCGCAACAGTTTGCAAAAACCGACCTTTACGATTACTGGCCAGTGCCGCAGATAAGTAAAGACTCATCGCGTCACCTCTATAAACCAGTGGCAAAGGTTAGGCGCATTTTTACAATACCTTTGTCTACAAGTCCTTTCTGTTGCTCAGGTGTTAACGCGGGTTCTTGATTTTGGCTCAAAGCCTGATAAATCGGTTGCCAATCCGCCAGTGTTAAGCCTGTATCTTTTAATATTTGCTCACCTTGAATCTGCCATTTGGCCTGGGTGCTTTCACACACCAGTTGAAGTTCACTGACACCCAAATTGCTCACATCTCCCAGAGTCAACGCTGCTGGTTCAGCTTGCTTTTGAGAAGCCAATAGCGGTTTTAATAACGGCAGCCAGCTATTTACCTGCTCGATGGAGCTGCGTCTTACTTGGTTAAGACGCTCTTCAATTTTAAGTAGCTGGCCTTGAATCGGTGTAAGTTGACCGCGTGCCGGTTTTAAGAGCTCTTCTGGTAAATCCCGTAACGATGAAAACTGCCCATTGCGCAAACTGTTTTGCATACTTTGACGCTTGCTCTCGGCATCGTTGGGGAGATCGGCAATAGCGTCTTCAATGAGCTGTAATTTCATTACCAGTTTTGGTAGCTCTGCAATGTCATCAGCGTACTCATACTCAGCCGTGGCGCTACTAAGCCATTTTTGCAGTTGTTGGGCGCGTAGATTTTGCTCTGCGAGGTTATTAACCAGCTTCCCAAATCGTTCTTTGCAGTTGCGGTAGCTAGATAAAATATGTCCTTGGATCTCCGCTATCGGCAGCTGTTGCTCACTGTGCAGGTTTAAACCCACTTCTTGCGCTAAGGCTGAAAGCTTGTCATGCGCTTTACCTAAATCGAGTTTACGTAGGTAATGCAGTAAGGTATCGCTGTCTGCTTGCTGCTCTTTTTTGCCAGTGGCGCTGCTGGTATCCTCTTTTAACGCGCCGTCTAAAATATGACCTATGGTGCGCAGCGTGTTGGTGTACATACGTTTCGGGAAATTCGTCAGTGGGGCACACTCTGTTTCAACATCTATGATTAAATCAGCGAGTCGGTTGTTGATACGCTCAGCGCTGCGCTCAACAAATTCGGCAAATAAACAGGCCTGTTCAATCCGTTGATAAAGCGAGGTCGTTTTGTCTTCTAAGCTAAGAATATGGGCATCTTTTAGCATGGACTTGGAACTATTAAGCGGTTTAACCTTTGCTACTAGCTCCAGCACTTCAGCACGCTTGTGGATAAGCTCTGCCAGTACTTGCGTGTCGTTGGCCTCGGCAATATCAGCCAGTTGTTCTTCTTGCTGTTTGAGCACGTTAAATAGTGATTGTGCTTTTTCCAACTGCTCTTTAGCTTCCACGGTGACAAAACCTAGCTTATTTGTACCCAGAGGCGCGAACATTTCATGAATGCGTGCATAACCATACACGCGGCTCATGACTTCCACATTGGCTGCGTAGCTGCCCATATCGTTACCGCTGAACCAGTTTTGTGCTTCTCTAATGGCATTTTCTAAGCGGGAGCGCGGGTAGTGCTCCCAAATTGCCTGTTTTTCTGTTGGATTGGTTAAAGTGAGTAAGTTCAGCTCTCCACACCACCACATCCAGTCATTAAACACGCCTTTGGCGGTAATGCTCGTTTCAGCCACATAGGCGAAATAAAACTGCTCCTTAAAGCCTTCGAATTGCCACTTGTGCTTTTTATTAGGGTGAGCAATACGGGCTAAAAATAATGGGATCTGCGCCTGGCTTCGCTGCACATTATTAAGTTCAGTAAATAGCCCGGCATGTTCATCGGCCGTGTAGCCTTTGGCAATATAGCTGCCCAGCACTTTAAGTTTATCCAACAAGCTGCTCAGCTCATTCACTGGAACGCCGTGTTGCTGCTGTAAATCGAGAATGCCGTTTAGCTCAGGGTGAGCAATGGCCAGCTGATACCAGCCTTTAAACAACAGGTCTCGGTCATTCGGTGATAACTTACCATCTACCTTTAACGGCCAGGCAATTAAACCGCGCTGCTGCAAACGCTGGCGCCACTTGTGAATTGCATCCGTGGCAAAGGTAGTCAGGGCATGCAGCTTGTTTTTGAATTTCGCGGTAAAGCTGTCGGCAGTTAAATTCACTCCGTGCAACTGGCATGCTGCCAAACTTAAGCCAATACGCTCTAACTGGTCTGCTTCGCTTGGGTTGACATAATGCAGCAGTATTGCATCACGCAACTCATTTCTTTCATCCAGTCGGCTGTATTGTTCCATGAGATGTGCAGAAGCTGTTAACGCTAATACTGGCGTGCGACCATTTTGGTGGCTGTGGTTTGCCGCAAAGGTGTGAAGATTGTTCAGCTCAATTAGGTTACTGACCCAGGCAAACAAGGCTTTACCTTCTGGATGAAGCTTAAATCCATCCAGGGTAAGTAAACCACCCTGGCGGCCACGAGGCTCGGTTAAAATGGCCAGAGGTGCATCGTCGCTGCCCGCTTTATTACTCAGCAAGTTTTCATCATAGGTCCAGTTGTTATCCAGTAATCTCATAAAGCCTGTTACACGGGCTAATGCCTTGATGAGCGGCTTCTGGCTACTTTGTTTGCTCAGTTCACTCATCGCCTGTTCATGGGCATCGCCCATGGCGGGATCTTTAAAAATCAGTGAGTTTTGTTGGGCACTGCGATAGCGCAAATCCAGGCGCAGTAACATCGCCACGCTGGGGCCAATATGCGTTGCTTCGCTGGCGTCCAGCTCGGTAGTTTCACCCACTAACTTGTGCCATAAGGCATCAGCAGCAAATTCAATCGCTGGGTGGTCATACAGCAAGCTGAGTAAGTATTTAAACTCACCTTTTGACAGAGGTAGTAATACCGCGCCTTTATCGCCGCTTGCGGCTTGCTCTTTAATCGAAAAAGTACGCAGGTTATCCAGCAAAGTATCTAAGCTCAGCGCTTGATCTACTGCAGGGTAGTACCATTCATCTTTATCGCGGCGGAATTTGGCTTGCTCCAGGGCTTGTCGGCACTGTAGGCGGTCAATGCTCAGTTTGCGGTAATGAGCAGCTATGGGTTCCAGATCTTCGTTTTTCAGCGCCAGCAATTCAGTGGCATGGTTCACTTCAGATAAGCGTACGGGTAATTGGCCGTAGAGCAAACTACGACATTCGGTCAATAGTGCCTGGTCGCGGGTTTGAATGCCTTCTATCGCACCTTTATCCAGAACATGCCCGGACACGCGGCCAGAACCTGCCAGCACAGCTTCAAATAAATCGCCCACATCCTTGATACTGCGGCCTGCTTGTTGGTAATGACTCAGCACTGCATCCACATTAGCCATGACCACGTTAAACCAACCGAAGTTGGCACCACTCATGGCGTATGCAGCTTCCACTAAACCAGCAGGGTAATTAAAACCCAGCTTGCCGTCTTTTAAGAGGCTTGCCACATAGTCTGATACATCGGCAAAGGCATTATGCTCAAGTTCCACTAACTCAAAGCGGCGTGCGACCGATTGAATTTCGCGCAATTGCTGGCCAAGCAGTGGTGAGCACAGTGCAACATAACGCAACCATGGAAGTTTACGGCGAGGGTCTTCCTCTTTAATTGCTTTACCAATCAGGCGAATGGCCTGGCCATCGAGGCGTTTATCTTGTTCATCTTCCAGGCCAAAAGTGGCGGCTTCTGCAACGGTTTCCAGCTCATCCAGCACCACCAACATATACTGCACGCCAAAGCTCTTTAATACTTTATAGGCGGCTTGCACCAAACTGACTACCAGCGTTTGGTCAGTATAGAGGTCTTCTTCGCTGTGGTTGGCGTTCAGCTGTAAGGCATCTGCTAACAGTTCAGACTTAAAGCCAAATGGCATTAAGCGTTCATAGGCTTGTTTGGCAATTTCACTTTGAATCGATCCATCAAAGGTTTGAGTGGCCAGCGGTAATAGCGCCTGATATAAACCAAAAGCAAACCAGTTATCCGAGTTTTGATAATCTGATGCCACTTGCGAGTAGCGAATATAGAGCGCCAGGTATTTATCTTGCGTATCGCGATTAAACAGCTGCTTATTGTGTAGTTGGCCTTGTTCGTCGCGGACAAACCAGCCCCTGGAGCAGTCGTTAATTTGTGCGACCAATTCATGGCCTAAACGTGATTTACCCCGGCCCCATTCGGCTTCGACGGCAAACACATGGGCAAAGCGATCATCGTCGTGATCTACCGTATGCAAAAAGGTTTGAAAGCGTTTGAAAAATCGGCTCTGGCCCACTAACGGGTCGCGAGGTGGATAATCTGATACGCCCGTCGCCGCCCAGCGATGTTGTTTTGCAAGGCTATCAACCATCTGTTCGTTTAATTCAAAACTCATAACGACGATCCTTGAAGGTTTGTTCTATTGGCGGCGCGTTTTTTATTGGCATAGCAGTTTTGCGCCAGTTGCTTAATGGCCCGTTGTAACGTTTGGCTTTTGTAGCCAAATAGCGGTGCTAACGGCAGGCTATAACAGGCATCGCTGAAGCTTGTGTGAATTCGATATTGGCCAGACTCGCCACGACCCGCCTCGGTAAATTGCCAGATTTTTTGTGCCAGCAATTCGGTGATGAATGAGCTTAGGGCGCGGTTTAGGCGGTTGATGCTTTCTGTGTTCGCATTGAGTGCCGGGTAGAGGGTGATATTGAGCTCACCGAGCAGAAGCACAAGAAACTCAGCCAAACTGCCCAGGATCACCTCATCACCTTCAATACCTTGTACCGCCACATTTATTTGACCGGGTGCAAAGGCATTTTGCCCGACAGGTAAAGTGAGCAACAAGCCGCCACGCTGCTCGGCAGCCCAGGCATCTTGCACAAAGATAATGAGACTGAGTAAAAATAACCAGGGGTGTTGGGCGAATAGCGCGGTAAGCGGTACGCTATCATGACCTGAGCGGGAGACCAATAACCAATCGGCATTGGGTTTAAGGTCATGTTCATCAAGCAAGGTATTAGGGAGTGCTAACAAACGCCCACTACACCAGTTATTTGTCAGTTGTTTTGCGGTGACATCCACTGCTTGTATAGGTGCCAGTGGTTCATTTTGTTCGCTCACGGTAAACAAGGTATGGCTGGTGCGCAAAATACGGCATAGAGCGGGAATGGCAGCGTTGTCGTTTAAGCTATGGCCGAGTAAATCGCGTTCGGTTTGCGCCAATGGGCCGGCAATGATTTGCGGCGTGGTGGTAGTACTTTCCAGTTGGGCTAAGACCCATTCACTGGCATTGCCCAGTTGCTGAATGAGTTTAACCAATACCATTGTGTCATTCATCGCGCCTGCTTCCTGGCAGCGAGCGGCGGCTAAATTTATCCAATGTTGGCGAACATCTGGGGTTAAGCCCAACAACGCTAATTGCCATTCACCTGACTGGCTTAAATCGTTAAAGGCATCAAGCAATGGTGCAGTGAGGCTATAGGCGTTAACGATATCAGTTTCGGCGTCGTTCTTTTTCGGCTGTATTATTGGTTGTAGCAGTGACCTAAGGGCAGGCGCAGCCGACAATAACAACGCTGCTTTACTGGCGATTAAACCGCCTTGCTGCCAAAGCTGCAGGCAGAGGTTAAGTGCCGCTTCGCTATTTAACGTGTCGTTATATTGCCTGGTTGTACTGCTGTCCATGCCCCTGGTCACCATCTTTACTCTTCAGCCTCCGCTTGTGCCGCCTCTTCCAGCAAACTGTATAACTCATCCACATCGCTAAATAACGGTGTGGCGCCTTCTATGGCATAACCCTCAGCACTTAGTTTGCTTAGAATCGCCTGATCTAAGCTGCTGTCGCCATCTTCCAGGGCTTGTTGGGCCTGGATTAATTGTTGCTCGGTCAGTTGGCCTTCGATTAATGAATCAACTAGAGTTTTGGCAGATGCTGTTAACTTTTTTGCATATGCTGCCGTAGTAACGGCTAGTCTCAGCTTACTTCCTATTTCTCTATTCTTCGCTATGTCAATCGGAATCAGAATATTTAACAGGTTTTCTGAAGTCACTTTTGGTACAACGCTGCCAGTAGTCACACCTTTCCAACACGGAAAGTGTTTATCCAGGAACCTACAAATAGACTCAATATCATATTCATCTTTTACCTTTAAAACCCAAACATGGTTGTTTGCCCAAAACTTTCCATCGGCTACATTTGCACAGCCAATAGAGCCGTCTTGCGCAATAATCAGATATTTACCGTTGAAATTGAATTCGGTATGAGTATCTATTGGACCTGATGCGCCATAGTAAAAATATGGTCCGGGTACTCTGTCTTCCGATTTAATAGGGTCGCCACATTTGCATTTACTAATGAAATTAGATAGTTTTGATGAATTCCTAAAGGTCATTTGACTATCGGCCGCACGTGCAAACTCAGGAGCTAAAGACACTGCTGATAATACTTGTTGTTTCATTCTTCTAGGTTTCAATGTTAATGAATCAACAAGGTTGAAGTGAAATAAATCTTTAATTTTTCTATCAGCCATTCCTTCCAGTCGTTTCGCCCAAGCGCGCAACTGCTCGGCTTGGCGAACTTTATCCCCGATGTATTTTTGGGCTAGAGGTAAAACTTTAGGAACCGCTAGTGAGCGGACACTAGGGAAGTCAATTGCGGGGCGAGTTGCGCCATATGCCTCCTTCCAGATCGCTACTTGTCCGGTTTTGCTATTCAAATATGCCACCAAGAAATAGGCGTCAACTTTTTTGGGATCGGGCTTGAATCTGACTGAGTGCTGACTAATGTTGGCCGGTAGATGTTTAGCTGACACAACAGCCGATTTACCAAATTTTGCACCAGTAATCGTAAGTAAAACGTCGCCATCCACTAATCGGCTGCGCTTTAATTTTTCATCATCTTCATCGTTAATAAAAACAGCTTCTTCAGCTTGCAAGAACATTTCTTCAACTTCAGAAGTGCGATAAAACTTAACACGGCCTTTTTCTAAATAATTTGCTCCTAAAGGTGTTGCGCCACTAGCCACCCCGCGCTTTGAATCAATTACCGCTTCCAGGGGCAAAGCACCTAGGTTGTCTTTTATCTTATTAATTTGTCTTTCAAATCGCGGTTGATAGTGCCAAGGATCAATCCGCCTTTCAGACAATTGTTCGAGTGTTCTTTTAAAAATAGTTGCCATCATTCCCCCCGCTTATAAGCCGATACAATCTTATCCAGATCGTTTGCGACACCGGCGTTATAGTCTTCGATGTTGTTTTTCACCACGTAGCCCAAGGTTTCAGCCACTGCCATAAACACGTCGGTTTGTGGCTCGGGCAAAAATTGCTCTGGCTGGTTGGGGTTAGCATGACGTTTTTGCAAATACAAAATCGAGGTTTTGGCGCCCGTGCCGGAGAGCTTAAAGCAGTCGCTCGGCAATGAAATTACTGCTTTTACAATGGCTTTACCGCCAACAAACTCGCCGGTTTTTTCGTCTTTTTTCCCCATGATGTACTCACGGACATAACGGTCACCGGAGTTACATAAAATACCATCGGGCAGCACTATTAACAGACGGCCACCGGGTTTAAGCAGTTGCAGGCAGCGGTCGATAAATAGCACTGCCGGATCAATGGTGGCACCTACCGGCTGCCAGTTGCCCTTGCTATCGGGTTTGCTGCCCAGCGCGAGCCCTGCGGTTGTAGGCTGCAGGCTGTAAAACGGCTTTTTATCAGTACCGCCAGTTTTGCGTAAATCGGTACGATAGCCCGCCCATTTAGGCTCGCCGTTGTCATCCAGCTCTAAATCACCGATATCCTGCCACTTCATTTTTACGTGGTCATACCAGGCGTTGTAGCCATCAACGACTTTTTGGGTTGGACGAAAACCACCGAGAACTTGCTCCATATTGGCTTCGTAATTGGCTTTTGAGTTTTGACCATTTTTGCCTTTATCAAATTTAGGTGTGCCGAACGGCGGGTTGGTGCAAATGAGGTCAAAGCTATTGGGCTTCAGAGCATTAGTGGTGAGTGAGTTGTCGGTATAGAAAATCTGCGCTTTGGGGGCGCCTTGCAATGCCATATTCACGCGGGCCAACATCACCATGCGCGGTGCAGCATCGGCACCGGTAAATGCACAATCGCGTAATTTTTGTTTCAATGATTCTTTTTTATCGTCGGCCAGCACCAGCTTAAAATCGATCCATTTATCAATCTGGCTTAACGCCACCGAGCCAAAACCAAAGGAGCCACAGGTGGGATCGCAGAAACGAAAATCGCCATTGGCTAAGCGCGACCGCATTTCATCGTCATCGTCGATGTCGTGCATAGCAATTTCTAGCATGGCCTGTTTTACTGGGTTAGGAGTTAAATAAACGCCAAGGCCACCTTTGGATTCAAAGTTGGCACGCAGGAAGACATCAAACACTCTGCCGAGTAAATCTCCTGACACATCAGCCAACGTGCCGTGTTCTTTAGCGGTTTTGCCATCGTTGGTTTTTACCGGCCCAAGGTTTTGTATTGCTTCCAGCAAATCCTGATAGTTTTTCGCAACAGACAGGCGCAGATGTGTTTCTTTACTGAAGATGGGATTACGTGAGCCATCATCTGAGATCACGACGTAGTTTTCGTGGCTTTTAAATTCCTCAAACGCTGCTTTGATTTGTGCAACGGCTTTATCGCCGTGCCTGGCCACATATTGCCAATCATAGACGTCACGAAAACGCAGGGTATTTCCCTCATCATCTTTAAAGGTAAGGTCTTCATCGTGATGCACACGGAAAGTTTCTAAAAACAGAAGCTTAGCCACTTCCTCAATAATGTCGTTTTTGTCGTTTACCTTGTCTTTTGTGACACGGTAAACATTTTCATGGAAGGCATCAAATCGCTGCATTAAGCGTGTATAAACACGCATCGACCAGCGAAAGGTTGGATCACGCTCCATGCGATCAAAGCTACGTAATTCTTCCAGACTTGGCAGGGTATCTGCACCGTGGGTACCGTCAGATCCATCGGCACCGAACAAGGCCAAAATACGTTGGTTCATGCCATCGTCCACAACGGCAAATACTGGCCAGTCACCTTCGATATCGCTTAACAGCTGGTAGGCTAAATCATCAAACTTTGCAGTATCAGCGGCGTATTCCCAATGGCCTTCTGCCAGCGCAATCAACATGACCGGTGGCGTTAAGTTGCCTTCAACCAAGCCTTGAATGAGACCCGCCTTGGCGAATTCATGTTCGGGTAATTCGACCAATGGCTGAGTAAACTCGGAGTGCTGTTTGACCAGTTTATTGAACAGTGCTTCTAGCTGCTGTTGCGGGTCTTGTTTTTTTGCTTTTGCTTCTTTTGCCATGATGTTTTCTAAAATCCTTTAATACCGCCAATAGTTACTACAAGTGCCGGTTAATTTATCAATACCAGCAAGGGGCCTTTAATCTCTAACTGCGCATGCTTCAGCGCCAGTTTGCGTATCTGCTGTTCACTGGTTGTAATATCTGCTGGGAGCTTTTTCAGTAATTGTGCCAGGGGCATGCGCCCGCCAGCTTGTTGTAACAATGATACTAAATGTGCCGCAACATCAGGAGTAACCTGGTACGTTGCCGTTGTGGACTCTTTTAGATGATTACTTTGAGGCAATGAGGCAAGCCATAGCGAAACTTGAGACTTGCTAAAGCCAAGGGTTTGCCAAAGAGTTTGGTTCTCATTAAATACAACGGCAGCGCTTCTGGGCGCTGCTGTTTGCTGAGTAATTAGTTGTTCCAGGCTTTGTCGCTGGTATTCATGGGTCATCTCATGCCTCCACTATGGGATACTGAAGCAGCCATCCGATCTGGGTTGGGTCTCATTGTACAGGACTCGTCACTCGGCCACATCATCCTCTCACCGCGTTTTGCCATTATCCGGTATGGTACAACCCATAATTTTAAAGTCTCTGAAAAAGCAAAGTGCTGCGGTATCGGTTGGCTAAAGTCATCATGCGCAGGGTAAATCAGATACATTTCGCCGCTCCCATCAAGATATTTTTGGCCGTAGGCAAACATTTGATAAAAGTCGGATTGCGCAAGTCCATATAGTGATTTTTTTTGCTCGTTGCTGTTCACCAGCTTCCATTTCGTGTCCATCACCATTTTGGTTTGAACCGGTTGGCGTGATTGAATCAACAAGTCTGGGCGAAGCTTAAAGCAGTCGTGAAGTCCATGCTTCACAAGAGAATAAGTGGAAACCTGTGGTTGAACTTTAAGGTGAGGGTGAAGCTCGTGAGGGAGGGTTTGTGTAACAAAAGACTCAAACACCGCTTCCATAGGGAACAAGAGCGATATCGCATTAGTATTTCCCTGCAAGGCACTCGGGCTCATTCCTCTCAGGATCAATTGCGCCCACGCCATTGGCTCGTTGTAATGAGCCATACCACGTTCAAAGCGTAAGCTGTTTATATCACTTTCAATATCCCGGCTAAGTGGAATCCCGTCAAACGCAAAGCGCAGTTCGTAAAGCCAGCGTTGATTCTCTGATGACAGCTGCAGACTAAGTAACTTATCCAGTGCGGAGTGTAAGAGCCGATTGGCAGCACAATCAGGCATATACTCATCATAATCGACACAAAATTTATGGCTATTTACCGCGTTATGTCGCAGCTGTGCAGAAAGCATCAGCTTGCCCTTCATAAAAGCCAGATTACCTTGCTCGCACACATAGTCGGAGCGTAAACCTTGTTTAAGCAATTGGCTGACGCTAAGCAAAAACTGACTGATAAAAATCTCAAGCAAAGGCATGCGCTGAGCCTGCTGAGTTGCCTGTTGGGTTTGAATATGTCGAAACCCAGGCAGATGGCTTAGCATCGTCAGCAATGTTGCACGTGCATTCACAACTGTAAGGTTTTTACCAACCTTGGGCAGTATCTCAAGCTGTAAACCGTGAGGTGTTGAAAGCATCCCCGCGTAGTTTTGCACCTGAAGTAATTTGAAGCCTGAGCGAGAGGTGAGTTTGAGAAACTGGCTCCCTTGAATACTTGCCAGGCTAAGTGCTTCTAAATAATTGAAGACCTGTTGAGGCACCAGCTTTGCGCCAACTGAAGCCGCTTTTCCACTCCCTAGCAGGTCATATTCAAAAACAGATAGCACTTCACCCATGGTTTACAGCCTGCTCATCAAGGGCGGCTTGCTGCGGCTGATAAATAGCGCGGTAAGCCTGCGGCATATTCCAGATCTCTTGCTCAAATGCTTCTAGCTCGTAAGCTGTAGATTGCTGGTCGTGACGTCGTAAAGCATGATTGCTACCAAAAAGCGTATCCAAATCATCAGCTTTCTCAATTACGAACTGCAGGCTGTCGTCTTGTTTCTGGTTGTCTGCCAGCACCAGCCTGATTTTGTTCCAGTCGTCGAAAAAGTATTCCTGCAACAGCGGAATGATCTTTTTCTGGAATGCGATCTTCAATTGTTTAAACGCAGCTTCTTCATCACCGGCATCGAGTGCATTTTTTACTGGCATAAAGAACGCATGCCCCAGTGTATGTTCACGATCGTAAAGTGCTTCGATGCGGCTATTGAGTTTCTCTAACAATGACTCGAGCTCTATGCCTTTCACCTTAACTCCACTCAGTAAAGAGAGATCAGGCATCATTTCGACAAAGTCAAAGCGACGGCGCAAAGCCGTGTCCATCAGAGCTAAAGAACGGTCCGCTGTATTCATGGCTCCGATGATGTCGACATTGGCGGGTACGCTGAAGTGATCACCGCTATAAGACAGTTGCAGGCTCATTGCATTGGACATACCCGCACGCTTGTCTACTTCAATGAGTGAGATCAGTTCACCAAAGATCTTGGATATGTTGCCGCGATTGATCTCATCAATGAAAATGGCATAGCGATGTGCTGGATCGGCGTTGGCACGCTGACACAGGCGTATAAAGATACCCGGCTCAATGGGATAAGAGATATTGCCACTCTCGTCAGAGCGAGCGCGTATACCTTCAATAAATTCTTCATAGCCGTAAGATTGGTGGAACGTAACCACTGCAAAACGCTGGATGGCTTCGGCAGATTTTGGACCACGTTTAAGTTCGGCGTAGAGCTCTACCAAATCCTCCACTTGCTCGAGTTGTGAATCAACGAGCAACCATTCGCTGTTATCTGTTTTGTTAAATACGGCAGGCTCACGCCGATTCTTATAATCAACAGTTAACGACTCCGGAACTGTATAGGATTGCAAAGCCGCCCAAGCAGTATTCGATAGATTGCCATTACGACCGTTTAATAATGCCTTACGTTGAAACCACATATGTTCAATAATTTGGCGAACTTTGGCCCGTTTCCCAAGATCGAGCAGCACCAGCGTTATAACCTGCATCCAGTTCAACGATTCAAGGCGAGAATCCAGCCAGGCATCACGATCAGCAGGAACAGCATGAGAAGTGTACTCTTTCATTTTTTGCTGCAACTTGAAGGTCTTGCCAGTGCCAGGGGGGCCAAAGAAGATCACGTTAGTTGGTGAATGTGGAATGGTCTGGTTCTCGATGGGCTCACTGCTGGTTATGGATGTAGTGCTAGCTACTTTCTCCTGCTTTTGTTCATTGTCGCGTTCACGGAGCAATTCATAGAGATGCCAGATGGCCATATTCACGTAATAAGGATCTGTGTTAGGAGATTGGGCGTGTATGGCTTGTTTCAATTCGTAGTTTTTCTGTAACCAATTTCCGGTCAGTACCAAACCGAGATGGAAGTGTTGATTTAGGAATTCTGCTGCTTTATTAAAAGCATTCTGATCCACAGTACTGGTGTAGTTTTCTGGCGAGAACGCGGCAAAGACACGATTTCTTAAACTCCAATACATGCGCTTAAGCTGTCCGGTCTCTTTGGCCTGCTGCAGCGCACTGCCTACGTATTGGTAGGTAGCTTCATTCGGTTGTTGACGAACACGTTCGGTGAGTTCTCTAAGCAATGGGAGACTTTGCTGATATTCTGCTAATGATGGAACGCCCTGACGAATACTGGCAATACCATTATCACGTTCATACCAGAGCCTCTTGACTAAATCATCCGTTTCAGGCTCAGCAAAAGTTGAGGTTTGTTGTAGCAAAGTCGTAAATTCACGGTATCGCTGATCCCACTTAGAAGCTGCGTAATTTTTATCTTTCGCCAAGGTTTCAATCAATTCACTGATCGTCAGCTTGCCTGCTTCAATACTATCAACAAGATCCATCGTAGTTTTTCCTTTGATGCCACATTTCTTACAAGGTAGCCAATGAGCTGTTTTATGATCTATCTTACCAAGCATGAGTTTGCAGCCAAGTGCCATGAGTAAGATTTTCAATGGAAAGTACAGTTTTGACATGTCATTGAATTGATTGCTCTCAAACGAGTTTTTGGCATCTTCACCTTAAGTCGCGATTATCAAGTTACTTTGTTGTGCTGAAGCGCTGTTGGTATCAATAGAGTATGAGCTGTGCGGATACTAATGCAGGGCATGCTCCCTTCTTGGGTCAGCAAGGTGCGATGATTTTGAGTTGGAAGAGGAAAGTACGGGGAGTTGTGTTCGCACCTAAGAAAAGGCCTGAACAATTTAGTCAGAAAGCGTGAAATTACGCTGTGCGCAGGTGTCGTGTAGCAACGCACAACTTATCAGAATAGCTTGCCCAGCAGCTTAATAAAGAAAAACACATCGCTAAAACTGCTGATACCTCTGAATAAATGGGCTGCGAATATGTTCGCTTTGAAGTAGTCCTTCATGCCCGATTTATCCCCAACGCGATTGCGGTAAAGCCCCAAAAAGTGACGAGCCTCCACCAGCGCATGCCGGTACAAAAATACCTTTATTTTTTTGTTTTGTTCCGCTAACTGGATGATTTCCGCGATCACTTCAACATAGCTTATAGCACGAACATCATAGTAATCCGGTCGGTGTGTGATAGAGGTCTTAGTACTGATATAGATATAGTCCTTAACATCCAACACGCAGAACCGGCCATTGCTCGCTGCAAGATGAACCGTCCAAAGAATGTCTTTATGGCTCCTACCAGGCTGGAAGCGCAGTGAATGCTGCCTGACATAGGATGACCTGACCATTTGCAGCCACAGGTAATGTGGCCATTCACGGCGTGTTACACAGTGTCTTATCCACTCATGCCCTGACAGAATCGCCCCATATGGTTGCTTTCGGTGGACTGCTCTTCGATAGTGGTGGTCAGCATCAGAATGCCAGCCATTAAAGATCATGACGTCGGCATGCAACGCACTAGCTGCTTGCCATCTTTTTTCAATGAACCCATCTGCTATATCGTCGTCCGCATCAAGGAACATAACCCACTCTCCCTGGTGCAAGGCTAGAGCAGTATTTCGGGCAGCATAGACACCTTGATTGGCCTGCTCGATCAGAATGAGCCGGTCATCGTGGATTTGTCGGATAATGCTGCCGGTACCATCGGTAGAACCGTCGTCAACAACGATAAGTTCAATAGCTACGTGGTTTTCGCTAAGGATTTTATTAACCAGACAACCAATGGTCGCAGCGGCGTTGTAAACAGGGATAATGATGCTAACGTCGATTTTATTTTTCATGCTGAATTACGACCTCCTTTCGTTACCGTCGTTCTGACGTCTGATCGGGATAATTCGTCTTTCCCTGATTTCCTGGTCGATATCAAATAAGCACTCATCGCATAATTCTTTATCGAGTGAGAGCCATCGCTCAAGGACACCTCTTTTTTTGTTGCAACGTGCACATCTCTTCATCTTTCTGCGCCCTGGAGATCTCATTCTGTGGGTTACATAGAAAATGGACGTAGCAAGCCTCAGCTAGATAACTAACCGTAATTAAAGACTTTTCTGCGAGCAATGTATGATAAGGATAACCAGGCAGGGCGCATGAAAGATAATCGTTTTGATAGATCAGTTTCTCGATATTGATCGTTCGTGCCGATCGATATGGTGTGTGGCTAAGTTAAAAGGGAAAGGTGGAACGTGGCCTAGAAGCGCTTAGCCCGGAGTTCGCTCAATGCTATAGATTCCAGAATGGCAATTTATACAATGCTTATTGCCAACGTAATCCTCGCTACAGAGTACGCAATGCCAGTGAGTAGGCGGTTTGCTGGATGTATCGATAGCATAAGTGACCTGCCGTAGTTTTCTGATGCGGGCAGCTTCTTTCTCCAGCGGGTCGACCCAGGCGCACATCATCAGTTCGTGGTGAGATATTGAGTGCTGGATATGTTCAAACCAGGGGCCTTCTTTCTCATCCTCTTTATGTAAGATAAGCCTGCAGCCGCAGCTGGCGCAGGTCCAATGGCCTCCTGTTTCGTCAGAGGCCTCTTTTGCATTAACAAATTTGTTCCGGGCATTGTTGGCCAAGTAGCATTTTAAAATCCGCATGAGTTTTTCCTTTGAGCCGTGCTTTAGGCCGACGGATGACACGCATGGGCAAGCCGCCCCTAAATAGGTAATGCTAGTCAGGCTATCGGCGGAGTTAAATCTGGGAGGGAGAGGTTATTGGCGGGATTGGTCGATACGCTGCTGTAACCAAGCTTCTACTTCGCTTTGCAACCAACGAGAGCTTCTGCCCAGCTTAATGGGTTTCGGGAACTCGCCGTTTTTTATAAGGAAATAAAACCATTTATCCGTCAGGCCTGTGAGCCGGGTGATAAACGCCATCGTCACCAGTTGGTCGTTAAGAACGCTGTAGTCTGTGGTCATCGTCTTTCTCCTTGAGTGAATGGGAGAAGGAGTCGGGTCAGGGAAACGCAGACTCCTTCAAACGATGAGGCACTGGCGTATTTTTTAACTGACCTTCCGCCGTCTGCCCGCTGCCGATGGCGCAGGGATGTCACTTAACTGGCAGATAACGCCCAAAGTCTTCTGCTCCTGCTTGCTGAGATAGCTCAAGATGTACTGCATACTCTTGCGGCCCTTAATGTCGTCGTAGGGCGTTACCCATTCCCCCCGTGCTCTGTACTCCTCCCTGGGCTCGCACCGGTGTGTATGTCCTTCTCCCCATGTCACGTATTTCCAGGTATCCCTGAGCGTTTCATAGACGGTCCATGCACGGCGGTGTTTCTGACCATTGAGGTAAAACGCCGCGTGGATGTGAAAACCATGTCGCTCGGTATGCTCCAGTACCCATGCGTAGCCCACCAGCCCCTTAATATCTTGGCTACGTTGAATCAGTAAGGTGATATCGGCCACTGTAGAGTGAATATCGCCCTCACCATGGGAATCACTGTCCTGCAGATACGAGAAGTCCACCCGTAGCATCAGCAGCTTGGAATAACGCTCAAATAATTGATCCTGATGACGTCGCAGCTTTCGGTTCAGGGTCGGGTGCTGAACATAGCTAAGATTGATATCGTTAATGTCGCGGTATGACATGTCTGGTTCTCCATGTGAGTGTAATCGTCATGGGAATGGACATGGGCGTCAGTTTTGAAATGAGATGAGGTGTGCGTAATGTTTCGCGCTACTCTGCTGATGATTGCGGGCTCGGGTATCGTTCCTGGGAAGTGGAGAGTTACGAAAGTGCTTCTCTATAAAATATCATTTTATTCCTTAATTAAATGATTCTTGCCACCCTCAAACTGTCCTTTCGGTATCAGTAAGCGACCCAGTTTCCGCGCTATGTTGAGTTGATTACGCGAACTCGAAGCAAGGCTTCTGAGCCGTTTTCGCCAGTGCATTTATAACAATCAGTCGTATTAACAACTCCCTCAGGCAAGAACAACTGACGTAACGTTAGAGCCTATTTTTAGGGAGTGGCTTATCGTTATGCGCGGGGCGTTCAATGCTAAATTTGCTATTGATCAGGAACAGATTCCAGTGAAGTCAGGGCTTCAAGTAGGATTTGAAAAATAAAAAACGACTATTATTCGATAAATAGTGATGGAATTAACACTTAAAACGCTACTTTTATGCTAAAAAATGTCTGAAAGAAACAACAAAACTTATCAACTTTGGATGCTACATCGCTAATACGAAGGGGCATTTTGCGGCCTGAAAATTTGCAAAAGAGGAATGAGTATGACGAGCTTGTGGGATGACTTCCGCGTGTTTGGTCTGCGCCGGGAAGACCTTGCCTATGAGAGCCCCTGCCAAAAATGGATCGATATCAGCAGGCACTACTTCTTCGTTGGATTCGAGCCCATAAAGTCTGACGAAATGTCCGGAAAGAATGATAAGGCCAGTCCGCGCTTCATAATGTTCGATCTGCTGGATAAGCTGTACCGAAGTCAGGCGACCAGCGATGGGCGAGAGTTCAGAAGGCCAAATCTGAAGCTTCGTGATTCTCAGCCAATACGAAGTGAACGTATAGATGAAGAATGGTTAGGCGTTCTGGAGAAGGGGATACTTGAAAAAGAAAAGGCATTTTCTTATCTCTCTGAAAGCTATCGTAATGTTGTAAAGAAGCATCGTCAGGTCGAAACATTGACACTGACTTTCCATTTACCCCCTGAGGCGAGTGATGGCCAGTCGGCACAAAACTTTCGGAAAGAAACGGATGACTCTCGTTTCAGGTTACAGCTGGCTGCACTTGAACGACGTTTTACTTTGTTGAGAAAACGGATAAACGCGGATCCGCTCTACAAAGCAGCTTGTGGTTATTCGCGGATGATCCTGATAAACGCGAAATTCGAACCTTACTATCTGGTTAATTTCTTCTTTAAAAAACATCCTGTCAGCCCAATTGACAGCTTAGTCCCAATAAATATTTATAAAAAATGGGTTAAGTCAGTTGGTGATGAGCCCCGGATTAACAGTAGGGTTGAGTACTACTGCTTAAATGGAGCTTCCCGACCATATGTAACAGACGACAGTTGGCTATTAGTCCGCAGGCCAGACCGAGTAACTGATGTTGGTCAATTTTCAGACCCGCTCTCTTTGGTTTTATTAGAAGAACGGAAATTCGAAAACAACCGCAAAGATTATCTGGCTTTCTTTCGCCTTCAGGCTCAAATCTACAATGTTATTCCTGGAACACGAACCCTGACATGTTCTGACGATTTTACCTACATCAATGCAGCTGAGAAGAAACGCAGAAAAGCCAAAAAAGCAGACTTGAAAAAGAAATCCAAAAGAGCATTACCTATCGATGAAACTTCAGCTACGCCCGGAAATGATCTCCATGATAAAGAGGGCTCTCCCGAGTTGCCTTACCTGTTCGACGAATTCAATGATGCCCTGCCTTCAAACTTAGAAGAGCATACGTACGGGATTTTAAAAGTGGAGAAGCCGTAACTATCCTTTTGGGAAAGCTGATAGATGTCAGAAAATGAATCAATGGCTATGGTTTCTCAGGCAAATGCGGGACATAGTTGCAAACTCAACCAACCACCAGGTAGTTCATTATGGCGACAGATAAAAACACAATGGATAAATTGCCCCGCGATATTAAGGACAAAGTTCTGGTTCGCCCTGTGGGTGGTTCAGAAGCCTATGAGGAATTCAATAGCGTCCATCACTTTATGCAGACAAAAGGGACGGGGACCAATGCAGACGCCCGCCAGTTTAGGCTCGCAGTGAAGCGAAAGGGTAGTGCAATATGGCCCGATGATGACCCTCGCGTTACAACTCCACACGCAAGGGATGGCATTCGTTGGGAGGTACGTCTGAAGGTGCTACGGACTGAACACTTGTCTTCTCTCAGTGACATTCTCGATGAGACCGTATCAGCCAAGCGTGTTGGGAATCGCTACTATGGCTCAGCATCCCGGCCAGATCAGATGAAGTTCAGCAATACTGTTCGTGAAAACTGTCTGAATAGATGTGTTGTTACTGGTGTACGCACCAAATGTAGGGGAGAAGCAGCCCACCTCATTGAGCATTGCAAGGCTGGTTTTGACCACTGGAGCAATGGTTTGTGGCTTCGTGCAGACATCCACCGGCTTTTTGATGCTGGCATGTGTGCGGTTGACCCTAAGACGTTACGTATTCATTTTTCTCCTGAAGTCCTTAAGGAAGATAAAGACCTGAGCGAGCTTGAAGGGAAGCAGTTATTGGCAACTAAGAAGCCGGTCAATACAGCCTATCTTGAACCAAGATGGGAGTTGTTTTGTCGGAAATTGTAGTTGCTGGTGTATGGGTTTTTTAGGACTTTCAGCCTATGACAATGTATTAGACGACAATCATTCCAGTCATGTTAATGGATAGTTCAACGTCTGCTGTGAGCGAAAAGCGGAAGTTATCTGTGGTCATCGAGAGCTGTAGCTAAAAAGATAGCTATCAAAGCAGTGACGATACACTATTCCACTATGCTGACGGACGGGCAGCCTTGAACATAAATAATCCCTTATTTTTGGTGTGCAAATACTCGACACAGTTACGTGCTGGGTATATGCTCAATTACCTGCATACAAACGCCTAAGGACACCTATGAGCGTAAGAAACTATGTTTCTTTAACCGAACTGGAAGAGGCTTGAAAGCTACTGGTACATTTTTCATGGCTACTTATAATAAATGGTTCTCCCTCAATGTTATCATAAAAAATCTTGTTCTTGATGGAGGGTTAATCGGTTGTAAGGCGAGCTTTTTACCTTGGGTTATATAAATCTGAAAAGTTCTGTGGTAATAATTTCGTGATCTTGCTTGTGCTAACATATATTTTTATAATAAAATGACTTTTATTTTTTTCATTAAAGTGTTTAAATTTTATTGCAAGCCTAGTAAATAATTCAGCATTGGAGAATGCAAATGGATAATGATTATGATAAAAATGGAAATCTCCCCTATGGGATATACAGATTAACATTGGAAGAGTTTGATAGACGTTTTTGTTCTAGAAACAATGACGATAGCAGTCGTTACTTTGCCCATTTATTTATGAGTGATATTGTAGAATGGGCAGAGCAAAATGATGCTGTCAAAATAATAGTAGGTGGTTCATTTATTTCAAAGAAAGAAAATCCAGACGATTTAGATTTATTAATTATCTTTAAAGACTCCAATCAAATACCTAAAAATAATTCATTTTTAGATATAAACGATATGCATGTTGATGCTCAAATGCTATCAATGGAAAATGAAGAGTTACTCAATGTTTTTATGAGGATTTTTAGTATAGATAAGTTTGGAAACAAAAAAGGAATTATAGAGATTGAAATAAATCCCACCTCCCCGTTAGAGTTGCAAGATGATGAATATTATGAAGAGAATGAATTAGAGCATTTGTACGAATATCTTCTTGATCAGTATTTATTCAGGGTGATAAAAAGGAAAGGCGAGGGATGTAAGGGCTTAATTGTACCGATCCATGGTATTCTTTCTAGGGCTGAGTGGATGCCTGAATTAACAGCACTAGCCAGTATTGAGGGGTGGGCTGTTGCACCTTTTATATATGGAAAGAGGCTTCCCACTATTTTGCTAATTAATAAACGGAAAAAAGAAATTGTACAATCATTCAGAAGTTGGATAAGTAAGATTAGGATGCACTATAAAGGACCAATATCTATAGTTGCTCATTCCTTCGGAACTTATATAGTGGCAAAATATTTAGAAGATGGTGGTGATATATCTGATGACATCAATAGTATTATTCTTTGTGGTTCAATATTGAACGAAAATTATGATTGGGCTGCTCACATTAATAACGGAAAAGTAGGTGCTGTTATGAATGTGATATCTCAGGATGACATGTATGTAAAAAATATGTTTAATTGGTCAGATCCTTTATATGGAAGTGCAGGGTATAACGGATTTAATTGTCAACATGATTTTTTAACTCAGATTAAAAGCAAAATACTTAATCATAATAATATAATTAAGGATGACGTTATTATTAATCAATGGTTACCTTTTTTGAAAGTGAACAGATTTTCTTTAAAACATCATAAACTAATGAAGTTGAAAAAATGAACATTTGTGTAGTAATCACTATGATAAACTATTTTATAGTTTGTCATAGTATGGTGGGGACGACTAAACCCATGGACAACTACACTCTATTTGAATTCCTGGAGGTCCGTTCCTGGCCCAGAGCGGACAAGCTCACTGGGCCAAAGGTCTGCTGTGAGCGAACAGCGGACATTGTCAACAGTATTCTGTATGAATCAACGGGGAGCAGGTCAAAATCGTCCGCCCCCCCAGAACTGACTCAGCCAAAATAAAGCATCCGGATGATATTTAAACGAGCAAGTTAAGACACAATGAATCTGTCGCGAAAAAGCAGGTAGTGCCCGCCGCAGACTCAGACCGTCCACGATCTGAGCGAGGAAGCGCAAGGGAACTGAAGCTGAAGGAGAAAGAAAGACGCACTGGCACAAAGATAATGGTTTGTGGTGGAGACAATCCATTATATTCAAAAGTCATCATCGACTACTATCTGAAACATTTGGCCGGTAAGAACATTAAGGACGTTTGCGGTCAGGATTGTTGCTCTGAGAGTAAACCCAATATCACGCCATCTCTTGCCCTTTGTGACCACGGTATATTCAGCTGAATCCAGACGCACCGTTTCATTCAGCGGGGAAGGGAACCTGACATAAATGCCGTTGAATCCAATATATTTCACTCCATCCGGACCATCCATCGGGAGTTCATGATGCAGATCACCAAAGCGAATCCTTTCACCATCCTCCGCACGGAATACCTCTAATTCAGCTAAAGCTCCAGAGCTGTTAAGTTTATTAAGTATTTCAAATTGCCTTGCAGTAGTAGTCTGGGGGTCAAAATAATATTTCAGGCTTGTCTTAAACGAGGCGCCAAAGTGGAGCTCCCCGCCTTCTTTTTCTGTAAAATTCACCTGCAGAAGCTCCATTCGACCATTCTTTCTGGCAATGTCTATCACACCAGGATCAAATCCACATGTTGTTACTAACACGCCGTTTGCATTGAGATCCTCCATGTTGAATCCCAACTGCCTGGCAATATTCATTTCTAACGTTGAGCTGTAATTTTTACATTCAACAAGGGTCAAATGATTGCCAAGTGGCGTGCTTAAGGTCATGGTGACATCAATCTGATGTCCTCCAATCTTCTGGTCATGCTTCACTTCATGATTAGGATACATTTTCATCAGAGTCTTACAGAGTCGCTGTGTAAAAATTTCATACTGCCTGTTCTTATTCATTTTTCTCTCTTATAAGCTCCGTAGGGTTATCCTGCTTAACGTAACTGATTTTCATCTGGTGCACTATGCCTCGTGCGCGTTAGGTGGGACCGCACTGATTTTACCGGAAACCTGTGCCGTGCAGGAAAACGAACAGATTGGACCGGGTGACCTCGGAATCTGGAAAGACTCACATAAGGTGGCTTTACTGATATTGGAGAGTGTTAATCTACGGGGAGCAAGTCAACCCGTATATCTAATTCATTAGCCTTCATCCAGTGCTCGCTTTAACCGATTGTCAGAGCTGACGTCTAAATTTTTGTCAGTTATATATCATCTTACTGAATATCCTTACCTTTCCCTTCAAAAAACCATCCATTCCGGGTGGTTTTTTTTCATTCAGAGGTCAGCATGAAGCATCCCTCGGGCTATGCCCTTATTCGCCGCCATCTGCGGCGTTATCCGCGCTCGTTGCGCCAGCATCTGTTGCAGGAGCTTAACCAGCTCGTCACGTATGAACCTGTGATTGGCATTATGGGGAAAACCGGCGTCGGCAAATCTTCGCTCTGCAACGCCCTGTTCCGCAGTGAGGTCTGTGCGGTCAATGCAGTGGAAGCCTGTACCCGACAGCCCCAGCGTGTCCGCCTGCGTTTCGGCAACCATTATCTTACGCTGGTCGATTTGCCCGGCGTGGGCGAGAGTCAGGCCCGTGACGGTGAATATCGTGAGCTGTACCGTGAACTGATGCCGCAGCTCGATATGGTGCTGTGGGTACTCAAAGCCGATGACCGGGCTTATGCGGTTGAAGAGCAGTTTTATCGGGACGTATTCGCGCAGTACTGCGGACTGCTGCCGCCGGTGTTGTGGGTACTCAATCAGGTGGACAAAACTGAACCTGCAGAGCAATGGAACTGGCCGTCCGCTCAGCCATCGGCACTGCAGGCTGAACGCATTATACAAAAGGTGCAGGCCGTCGCCCGGCAGTTAAACATCGCCGAAACCGATATTCTGCCTGTCTCGGTCCGGGGGCGTTACCGGCTGTCACGTCTGGTGGAGGCGATGATAACCCGGCTCCCAAAGCAGGCCCGCAGTCCGCTGGTTCCCCACCTGCAGACCAGCTATCGCACGGAAGCTGTCATCAGCACTGCCAGCAGCAGTTTCGGTGATGCCGTAGTGGACGTAATTGACCAGATCATTGATTTGGCTCCTTTACCGCAGATGGCCCGTAGTGCACTGCAGGCCGTCACCCATACCGTCGCCCGTGCGGCCCGTTCTCTCTGGGGATTTTTCTTTGGTTAATCGCCTGTCTGCCGCACAACCAGAATTGTTGTATCGATAAGTCATTTTGCTTAACGACGATCGATTTTGTCGATCGAACCGATCGGGTTTATTCATTATCCCCAATCAATTTCAGGTTATAGAATCCCTCAGGGTCTGCTCCATTTACTTTTTTATTCATTAGAAATCAATATGATGAATCGCAGGGAGATTCGCGTTTTCAGGGAGGCGTATGCCATTAACTCTTCTGTGGGTCGGACTGGCCCTGCTGCCGGGATTTATTGCGTCCGGTAACAGCCGTTCATTCCAGGGCTGGTTTATTCCTGGACTGATTATCGACCCGATACCTGCAGGCCTGGTGTACTGGTTATCGTCAGGGAGTGCACACGAAACCCCCTCTGCGACTTCCCGGAAAAGCGACCTGCTGGTTCATCACACTCATCATCTTTATGACCTGCCTGCTGTTCATTACCTCCACTCCTGGTGACATGGCGGGTTTCTGACAGGAATACTTCATGAAAAAAGTACTTTTAATTACAACGCTGGTAACTACTGCTCTGATGCCTGGTGCCTCTCAGGCTTCTGGCAACCGCGATGCGTGGGTCAGCGGCTATGCGCAGGGCACTGCGGAATACACCATTCTGGGTAAAGGGCAGTCACAGCTTTACCTGGCCTGCGACAGCTACGGTGACAAACCTGAAATGCTCATTTTTACTGATGAATCCGGGCGACAGGTCAGCACGGACAGTAATCAGCGCATCATGGTGAAAATTGACAGGGAAGAGGCCACTGACGTCAGTGAAACAGCAAGTCATGCAGGGGCGGATAATTTTGCCTGGATGTGGGACAAACTGCGTACAGGTAAACAGGTAACTGTCTCCGGCGATGGCGTGAAGCCTGCCACCTTTACCCTGAAAGGCGCGGGCAAAACTTTACCTGAATATAAAGATTCTTCCTGTGTGGCTGAGTTCGCACGCTGATATCGCTGAAGGAAAAATTGATGAAAAGTATATTACTCGCCGCATTACTCGGCCTGGGTTCGTATTCTGCTGTGGCAGCTGAAGCACCTTTTACAGTAAGTGCCGGCCCCAGCAATGCAGGAGCGCTTTACAGCAAGGTCTATATCACGTCCCGGTCAGATCCGGTGGTGGTAAAGAAAATTCTCGTTAACCGTGGCAACTGCCAGGATGCCGAAGCGATGCCCTGGAAACCTGTCAGACTGGGATTCGGTAATACCGTGGACCGGCTGTTCGTCGGTAAAGGGTTTATGTCGGCCTGCAGAATACTGGAAATTGCAGTAGATACTGACCATGGCTTATGGTCTTTTAATACCAGCCAGTAACACTTACTTTAGTTCCCCATTCATCAACGCCCTGCTCATCCGAGCGGGGCGTTTTCTTTTGTCTCTCAGAAAGGAAACTACCATGCGTTTAGCCAGCCGTTTTGGCGCGGTGAACCTGGTTCGCCGTGACCGCCCCCTGACCCGTGATGAACTGGCACACTATGTGCCAAGCGTGTTCAGCGAGGAAAAACATGAATCACGCTCAGACCGCTACACATACATTCCCACCATCACCCTGCTTGATAATCTGCAGCGGGAGGGCTTTCAGCCGTTCTTTGCCTGCCAGACCCGCGTGCGTAATCCCGATAAGCGCGAACACACGAAGCATATGCTGCGCCTGCGCCGTGAAGGCCAGATTACCGGCCAGCAGGTGCCGGAAATTATCCTCCTCAACAGCCATGACGGCTCCAGTTCATACCAGATGCTTCCCGGCCTGTTTCGCTTTGTCTGTCAGAACGGACTTGTCTGTGGCGAAACCTTTGGTGAGGTGCGTGTGCCGCATAAAGGCAACGTAGTGGAGAAGGTGACTGAAGGGGCTTACGAAGTGCTGGGCGTATTTGACCGGGTGGAGGAGAAGCGGGATGCCATGCAGTCGCTGATGCTGCCTCCACCAGCGCAGCAGGCGTTTGCCAGAGCCGCGCTGACATACCGTTTTGGGGAAGAGCATCAGCCGGTCGCAGAGTCACAAATTCTTGCGCCACGCCGCTGGCAGGATGAGAGCAATGACCTGTGGACCACGTACCAGCGCATTCAGGAAAACCTGATTAAAGGCGGTCTGTCCGGTAGAACGACCAAAGGCAAACGGGCCCATACCCGCGCAGTGAAAGGCATCGATGGGGATGTGAAGCTCAATCGTGCCCTTTGGGTCATGGCTGAAAACATGCTGGAGCTCGCATCATGACCGCGCAGAAAGAAAAGGGCCAGAGCCTGCTTCCGGCCGGACCTTTTACCCGCCAGCAGGCGGAGTACGTCACCGCGGCATACCAAAACATCTTCTTCGAGGATGACCAGGGAAGCCATTTTCGGCTGGTCCTGCGCGATGCGGATGGCCGGATGCTGTGGCGGGACTGGAACTTTGAACCGGAGGCCGGGACCGGGCTTAATGCGTACATCCGGGACTACGGCATCCTGCAGGGCCCTCTCAGCCGCCTGCCTTATTAACCACATTGCCACGCATTCATTTTTCCCCTGACCCGCCAGCCTGAACCGCTGGCTTTTCATTACCGGAGAAACCCATGACTGACACCACAAATGAACTCATCATTTCCGCCGCTGTTGTTGCCGACGAGCAGCGTATCCACTTCTGGCCGCAGCACTTTGGCAGCATCCCGCAATGGATAACACTTGAGCCCCAAATCTTCGCCTGGATGGACGGTCTGTGTTCCGATTATCACGGCGGCATCTGGACCTTTTATACGCTTAACAACGGGGGCGCGTTTATGGCCCCGGAGGCTGATGAAGACAACGAAGATAAATGGACGCTGTTTAACAGAATGAACGGTAACGGGGCTGGACTCACCCGCGAAGCTGCAGGGATAGTCGTTTGCCTGATGGCATACAGCCACCATGCCTGTCGTACCGCATGTGACGCGATGACTGAGCACTATTATCGCTTACGCGACTACGCGCTGAACCATCCGGAATGCAGCGCCATTATGTATCTCATTGACTGAGGAATGCCTGACATGAATACCGTATTATCCCCGGTGTCATCGCAGCCTGAACTCTTTCCGCTGACGGTTATGGCCCAGCATGGTTGTCTGCTCCCCGCGACATCTGGATTGACGCCCTATGCCCAACGGACCATCCGCCGCGCTATCAACCTGCTGGATAAATATCTTCGTCAGCCAGGCATATCATTTACCTCAAGTACGGCAGCCCGTGACTGGCTTCGGTTACAGCTGGCAGGACAAGAACGGGAAGTGTTTATGGTGCTCTATCTCGATAACCAGCATCGTTTACTGGAGAGTGAAACGCTATTTGCCGGTTCGATTAACCATGTTGAGGTCCATCCTCGAGAGGTAGTGAAGTCAGCGCTTCGCTTCAATGCAGCAGCTGTCGTGCTGGCGCATAACCATCCATCCGGCGACCCGGAGCCCAGCCAATGCGATCGCAACATTACCGGTAGGCTTAAAGAATCCCTGGCACTGGTTGATGTGAACACGCTTGATCATTTGGTCGTCGGTTCAGATGGCATTGTGTCGTTTGCGGAGCGAGGGTGGATATGAAAATCATCAGTAAACGCCAGGCAATGGCTTTGTACCGACAGCATCCAGGCTCCCGGCTGTTTCACTTCTGTACCGGCAAATATAAATGGTCTGGAAGTATCTGCCATTATGCTGGCCGGGAAGTTCAGGACATACGCGGTGTTTTGGCCGTGTTTGCTGAACGCCGTCAGGACCGCAATGGTCCCTATGTCATTCTTAGAAGTGTCACTCTCAATTAATCCTTCCCTTTAATCAGGAACAATAATGAACAATCACTCAGACCCCGGTACCAAACCGGAGAATCCCACCTGTCAGCAGTGGGAGCTTAAACGCGCTATTACACCCTGTTTTGGCGCTCGTCTGGTACAGGAAGGCAGTCGAGTGCATTTTCTCGCTGACCGAGCCGGGTTTAACGGTGCTTTCAGCGATGATGACACGCTGCACCTGGATCAAGCCTTTACGTTGATACTCAAGCAACTGGAGCTGATGCTCACCAGCGGAGAACTCTCTTCACGGCATCAGCACTGTGTCACGCTTTACCACAACGGACTCACCTGCGAAGCCGATACGCTTGGTAGTTGCGGCTACGTATACATCGCTGTTTATCCCACTCAACTTTAATTTCTTTCACGGGAGCCATCAATGAAGTTTCTACCTGCAACAACTCTGCGTGCAGCGAAGTCATGCCCGCCACCTGTCGCTATCTGGCAAATGTTACTTACTCATCTGCTATCGGCATAGTCTTTACCAAGTTGACTTTAAACGGAGACTTAGTGTCCGCTTTGTGCCAAGAGCGGATGTTAGTAAATCTGAACAGCATCAATTGGAGGGGAGCAGGTCAATATTTTTATGCTTGCTTCACCATCATCACCTGAGGTGTTTCGGAAGAAAATTATTTCAACTTAACTCTATGATATTAAGTTGATTTATTATTAGGAACGGTGATATAAATTATAGTAAGAGAGACAGGTTCTTCCTCTTACTTTTTGGTAAGGGCGGCTCTGATAAAGAACAGCGTTAGCTGTTGAGCTTCTGCTCACTGATCCTGCGGGATGTTCAATAAGTATTCAAATTTCCCTGTCTCTCGCCCCTTCTCATATGGAGATGTTCATGCTCAACAAGGTATGGTTTACCTATAAGGCACGGATTCAGGCACACCATCGGTTAGAATGGATGGATACGCATTCGCAATTTCTTCTTGTTTGGTACGCTATCTTAGGTGCCGCGTTAGCGGTTGTTGCAATCCGATACCCAACATTACTGGGTAAAAATACAGATATTTTTGGTGCAATTTTGTCAATTACATTGCTTGGTGTATCGCTGTCTGTCGCAAATCGGGATTTCCGCGGCAGAGCGTTAAATATGCGAAAAAATTATTTGGCATTGCAACATTTGTACAATGTCATAAGTACAAGAAATACCGTTCAACCAGAAGATATTGTTAAATATGACGAGTTAATGAATGATGTAGAAAATCACCAAGATATGGACGATAAGACGTTCCGGGTACGCAATTCATCGCAGTTGACGTCTCGGCACCCGAGGAAAAAGGAATATTTCCAAGTCTATTTTTTTACAGTGTTCAAGTATGTTGTTTTACTCATTTTCTATACTACCCCGGTTATAGTTGCGTGGTATCTCTATGAGTAGTGCTGTACGTAGTTTTAAGAGATGTTTTACAGTAAAAAATTTAAAGAAAATTTATTTCGAAAAAATTAAAGAATCGGGAGCTATTGGCATTGATCGAGTTAGACCAAATGGTTTTGAGAAAAATTATGCTACTGAATTGTCATTGATTGCCAGAAAAGTTACTGATGGAAGCTATAAATTTACTGCATATAAAGAAAAGTTAATATCGAAGGGGGCATATTCCTTTCCCCGGCAGATTTCTATTCCAACTGTTCGAGACCGAATCACACTTCGAGCTCTATGTGAGTCTCTCTCAGAAGTCTTTCCTGATGCAAAACTATCACTGCCGCAAGTAGTAATAGAGTCACTCAAAGATGCTATTGAATCTGGACAATATACCGAGTTTGCTAAAATTGATCTCAAAAATTTTTACCCTTCAATTCCTCACGAGTTAATTGAAAGCTCGATAAAAAGCAAGATCAGAAAAGTTGAGTTCAGAACGCTTATCAGTAATGCTATTTCAACTCCGACAGTCAGTGAGTCTGCAGGAAGTAAAGGTTCTGTGAAAAATAGAACCGGAGTGCCTCAAGGATTATCTATTTCCAATGTTCTGGCAGAAATTGCATTGCAAAAAATTGACAAAAAAATTAGCCTCATCCCAAAAATTTGGTATAAACGTTATGTAGACGACATCCTTATCCTTACCCAGTCTGGAAAATCTGCCGAAGTTGCTGATGGCATTATAGGTGCTCTGGAAAATATAGGCCTTACCCCACACCCCATTGGGGGGATTGATTCAAAATCAAAAGTGGGGGTACTAAGTGAGGCTTTTAATTTTCTAGGCTATGAGGTAAGCGCAAAAGGAATTGCAATCAAAAAAGATAGTATATTGCGTTTTGAATCATCACTTGCAAAAATATTTACTGCATATCGGCATGCATTAACTAAAGCAAAAAGTAAGAAAGATAAACAACGGGCAATAGCGTACTGTCAATGGAAGCTTAATTTACGCATTACTGGATGTGTGTTTGATGGAAAGCGTATGGGGTGGGTGGCTTACTTCTCTCAAATATCAAGTACAACCCAGCTCCGAACCGTTAATCATACTATAACAAAGTTGATAAAGCGGTTTGAAGTAAAAGATATTATCAAACCGAAATCACTAATTAAAACTTTCTATGAGTGGCACCGAGGGGATAAAAGTTCCCATAAATACATCCCAAACTTTGATGGCTTATCAGTCGAGCAACAAAGAGCGATAGTTTCTTTATGGGTTGGAACTGAAGAAGCAAGTAAGCTAAACAATGCGGCAGTGGTAAGAATGTTTAATCACAAGATCGCCTCGTCTGTCAAAGAGCTTGAACAGGACATCGCTGGTTTTTCATAGTGTTTAATATTAAATTTATTTGTCTCTGCTAAGGGGGAGAGTCTCTCCCCCTTATGTAAAACAAGACCATCACTTCTTAACATTCTGTAAGTTCTTTGGCTTTTTGATTTAGAAAGATAGTTTCATCCAACCTACTATCAATTATTGAAATGAGGCTATTTTCAGTTTTGGAGAGGTGGGATGATTATTGCTTTAGAATTTAATAGGATACTTCTGTCACTTTCTTCATGTCGAGACGTAAAGCCTCCTATTTTTTCCTCTAAAAAATTAAACCAATTACGTCCCAGATCATCTATAAACTCAACAAAGGAATTATCAGCTCGATCACTGTAGCTCGGAGCCCAAATTAATTGAGGTTCATTTGAACCATCGAGTTCTACATAGCGATTGAGGGTTATGTATAAAAAACAATCTATTGAGGAATAGGAATGAGTTAATGCATCACAAGCTAAGGCCTGAACTAAAAAAGGTGAAATACCAGTAAAACCATCATTGACAAAAAACAATACCCCGTTTGCATTAGGGACATGAAAATATTTTTTTGTTTCTTTGATTTGCTTGTTTGCTTTCTTTAAAATTCTAGTAATACTCGGACGAGCCAGTCTTATAAATTCAATCTTAAACCAATCGGGATAGTCATTTTCCCCTCCCATAAGAGAAGGTTTCCAATTTGGGCGTTCATTTAATAACCTTTCCATCATTTCGGTAAATTTTATTTTTGCATTTTCTTGGTTAAGGAATTCAGTCTCGATTTCCTTTAACTCTCCGATTATATTATTATTTTTAAACGAATAATCAGCATTTTCAAAGGATGGGTTTCCAGGTAATATGTCAGAAACAACACCCCCCCCATACTTACGGACAAACGAATGAAATGTTTTTTCAACAGGCAACGGGGAATGAGGACCAATATTCCAAAATTTTTCAGAGTTACTCATGTTAGCCTCATAATTAACTTCACCTAATACCTTACAAATTAAATCAACCTAAATTCACATTACTAAATAGTAATAGAATAGGTGTAATTGAGTCTTAATATAGCCTCTCACCGAATTGTGGTTATGTCAATAAATATTAATATTTTGAATTAAGTGTCACTATACCAAAAACCTACACCAGGATTTGTAGGTATTGATTGAAATAAATACAGCAGAAGAACCTTTTCTGGGTGCCTTCTAAAGTCCGCTTCTCGCTCATAGCTGACTACAAGTGCTTAGATTCTGCCCACCTTGTACCAGAAGCTGTCAATGTTAGTATTGTGATGTATCGATCAACGAGTGAAGGTTAGGAGAAATGATTGTAACCAGGGAAAGCATGAAAAAATGGATCATCGAGTGTCTTCAGGAACGGGGTGGTAGTGCTTGGCCACGTGAAGTCTCAAAGTATGTATGGGACAGCTACGAGGCTGAGCTAAGGGATTCCGGCGATATGTTGTATACGTGGCAATATGACATTCGTTGGGCCGCTCAGCAATTGAGAAACGAGGGTACTCTGAAACCAGTAAATAGACGCAGAGATTTGCCATGGGAACTGGCATAGTAAAGTAAGATTAATGTTAACGTTCATATCTCGGCTACATCTGACTTTGTTCTGAGTAGATACGAATTGATCCCTCTAAAGAAAGCGTTCCTGCCTGAACCTTGCTTTGACAGCCATATCGGTGTTCTACTGGTGTGGCTTTATACCCACTTTCAATGTCTACTTTTTGTACGGATTTTAACTCGTGGGTACAAGTGCGGGTATAATTACTTATTCCTAATTATAAACTACATTGATATCAGTCTATTGGGTGTGAAATTCGAGTCCGGCCTTCGCACTCATTCTCTAAACACCTCTCTCCGATGCCACTCCACAAACCCCTCTCCTGGATAATTCCCTTTCACCATCGGCAACGTAATCTGCTTCCCGGCAAAATCCCAGAACAGCCGCCCAACAATCCCGCCTCCATTCACCGCCTCAGATACGAGTACCCGCATACTCTCATCCAGCCCAATAGATCCCTTATCAAACGCCTTATGATGAATCGCACACAGCGCCAGTCCGTTTGGGATCTCACACGGCCCGCCAAACTGCTTCCACTTGATATGCGCGGCTTCAAGTCCGACAGAGGCGTTATCATGTCGCATGTTGAATCCGCAGATTGCACATTCATAGTTATAAGCACGCAGTACCTGCTGGCGGAATAGCGGATCGCGAACCTTACGAATCTGCTGGATATCAAAACCCATCTCATCCGCGATCTCTTCCTGAATACTTTCCGGAAAATGCGCTTCAAGAATCTGCTGCGCAAGCGAGCCGATCAGATTTTTGTTCTTATTCAGCAGCGCAAAGTGTTCTTCATCAAACCCGCCTGCAACGTTATTTTCTATAAGTTCTTTAACAGGCGGTTGCTTACTCCCAGTAGTCGAACAGAACTCAGTATTCTTTAAATCCCAAAAACCATCCCCTTTGAGCCGCCAGAAAGGCATATTCGGGTAATGCACCTTCCTCTGTGGACCAAAGCGTTCTAACAGGCTAAGCAGCTGCTCGTGAACCTCGGTTCCGTAATCAAACAGTCGCGCATGCCCCTGCTGATACTTCGCCAGCACGTAGAGAAGCAATAAAGGCTTATGCGGCGCACGCTGTTCGCCTTTGCGCCAGATAGTGATGTCGGCAATTGCCTGTTCGAGAGTTTTGCTGGAAGCCATCGCGTTACGGAAGAAGGTAAATAATTGCGATGATGCTCGCAAAACCCAGACCAATCAACCCGCAATCAACAAAAACATGACCTTGCCGTAAATAACATTATTTCCTGAATCCCCCTCGCAAATTCCAAATTTACCCCACCCAAAATCGCTGTATTTATATTCAGCCCTGTATAATGGTCACCAGAAATTACGCCGAACGGCAAAGGAAGTATCAAGGAATATCTAAAGAGGAATTCGCGATATGAAGGTGCTGCAACACCCCCATACCGCTAACCACAACCAACTTGATAGGAGTTGTATATGGCTGCGACGAATTTTAAGCCAGAGTTTACAGTTTGCAAAACAGAATCAGACGCTTTCACCGGCATGATTGAAAACCGCGAGCTGGTACGCAAAAACAGCGCCCGCCGTCTTCACGGCAACCAACCCAACGAGGCGCCCGTCCATCCCCGCGCAGAAACGCCGCAGGACAGTGCCGCCTGCTGCGAACTCTATGCGCGCATAGACATGAAATATCTTCTCCTGGGCGGCGACTGGTTAACCCGTGCAGGCTTTATCAACGGTATGCCGGTAAAAATCCGCGCCATGAAAGACTGCATTGTGATTACGCCACAGCATACAAGAGAATTATGGGGATGCCTGGAAGGGATGAGCGTGGTGAATATAAATAAGCAGAAAGTCGCGCAGTGGTTAAAAACGTTTCCGGGCGCGTTAAATGACACTGGTGATATTCCGGTGATTAAGCGTAACGCCTGATAAATATCCCGGCCCTGCGCCGGGATTATTATTTATAGCGCATTCAAAACACCGGTACCCCCAGCCCCACCTTCACCTCCCTCAACGTCGCCTGCGTCACCCCCTGCGCCCGCTCCGTCCCGCGCTTCAGCATCGCCATCAACTCTCCCTTGTCCTGCATATACATCGCCCTCCGCTCCCGCATTGGCGCAATCAGCTCCTGCAAACACGCCTCCAGCTCGTTCTTACATACCCGGTCACCCAGCCCGCCCGCCTGATAATGCGCCTTCATCGCCGCCACTTT